>Ga0366773_1062_pt1 | contig 14974 bp, 12 predicted proteins | sample BONcelHN113001D8_FD_207071 | JGI IMG/M metagenome (GOLD analysis project Ga0366773, IMG submission 207071) | Enriched cells from coal bed in the Powder River Basin, Montana, United States - BONCAT cells N11 rep2 HSBNCT.N11.300.1.D8 ...
GAAAGCAAGGATGTCAGCAAGGTGCCGTTCTTTGGCGATATTCCGGTGCTTGGCAATCTGTTCAAGAAAACCGACAAGACCAACGACAAGACGGAACTGCTGATCTTCCTGACGCCTAAAATTCTTAACGACAAAATAGCGGTCAGGTAGGATGCTGCCTATGGCAGCGCCGCGTTGGCGGCTGTATTCGTGAAAGAGTTGGCATAACGTGGGTGGCAATATTTTTCTGGTCGGCCTGATGGGCGCCGGCAAAACAACGGTCGGCCGCGCGCTGGCAAAGAGGTTGAACAAGCGTTTCATTGATTCCGATCATGAAATCGAAGCGCGTACCGGCGCGTCCATTCCCCTGATCTTTGAAATCGAGGGGGAACAAAGTTTTCGCCAACGCGAAGCTGAGGTCATCCGCGACCTGACGGCGCAGGACGACATCGTCCTTGCGACCGGCGGCGGCGCGATTCTCGATGCCCAGAGTCGCGCCTATCTCAAGTCGCGCGGTACGGTGATCTACCTGCGCGCGAGCATCGGCAGCATTTTGCAGCGCACCGGCCACGACAAGAACAGGCCCTTGCTGCAAGGCGGCGATCCCCGCAAGACGCTGGAAGAACTCTCTCGCGCGCGCGAACCACTGTACAAGGAAGTAGCCGACATCGTCATCGACACCGGCCGTCCTAACGTACAATTGCTGATGCAAACCATTCTCGCGCAGTTGGACGCCGTGCAAAAACGCCCGGTTCCAGCGCATTCCGGCGACGCATCCGAACCGATACCGAATTCCATGTCCGCTCCTGAGATTTCCCCTGCCCCTATTGTGCTGAACGTCGATCTCGGCGAGCGCAGCTATCCCATTACAATCGGTCAGTCGCTGTTGTCCAATCCGGATGCGGTGGCCCGCCACGTCGGGCGACGAGTTTCCGCCCAGAGTCGGCGGCGCCAGGCCGGTCGTGGCAGCGGTCGCGGCCTGATTGCCTCCCAGGTTAAAACGATTCTGTTGTACGCCGAATGAAAGCTTGGCGCCCAGGCTGCTGCTGAAGCTGTCGTTTGCCTCAACAATGCGTGCCTCGATCATGACCTGGCGTGTCGGGATATCGGTCTTCTGGATCAGATCACGGATTTCGTCCAGCTTGGACGCAATGTCGGTAATAAAGAGTTGATTGGTACGCGGATCCACCACAGCGCTGCCGCGTTTGGTGAGAATGCTGCGGCTGGTGCCGCCCGAGTCATCGATACCGAAGATCTTCTTGAATGCCTCGGCCTTCTGGTAATTAAGCTGGAAGGCTTCGGTGCGAACCGGCTCGAGCTCCGCAATCTGCGAGCGTTGCTCGAGTTCGAGCTTCTCCTTGGTCAGCAATTCGTCTCGCGGCGCAATCCAGATCACCGAGCCGTTTTTGCGCATGTCGAGGCCTTTGGCCTGCATGACGATATCGAGCGCCTGATCCCACGGCACGTCCTTCAGGCGCAACGTCAGATTACCGCTCACCGTATCGCTGGTAATGATGTTCAAGCCGGTGAAATCAGCGATCACCTGCAGAACAGCGCGCACTTCAACGTTCTGGAAGTTCAGGGAAAGTTTTTCGCCGCGATAGTTTTTGACGCCCTGGCCGAGTTTGTTGCTGTCTTCTTTCAACGGCTTCACTTCCACGACAAGCTGGGAATCGCTTTGATACGCACTGTGTTCCCACAGCCCCTGCGGCTCGATCGTCATCCGGACGTTCTGGCCGATTTGCTGGGTGGTGACGGTGCTGACAGGCGTGCCGAAATCAGCAACATCCAGTCGACGGCGCAGCACATCCGGCAAGGTTGTCTTTGCAAAATCGACGACGATTTTCTTGCCTTCCTGGCGGACATCTACACCGACCTGGTTGTTCGGCAAGTCAATGACGACCCGGCCCTCACCGTTACTCCCCCGGCGGAAATCGATATCGCGAATGGCTTGCGGCTCGGCGCTCGCGCCAGCGGCGGGCACGGGAAGGCCCGCGGTATTGACCGGAACCGGGATTCCGCCGGTGCCGTCGATCGTGACCACCACGGTATTTCCATCCAGCACCGTGGCATAGTTGAGCGGCCGCGTCAGATTGAATACGAGACGTGAGCGGTCGCCGGCCTGCACCAGATTGACACTGCGCACGTCGCCCAGGCCGATCTCCTGGAAGCCTTTGCCGGTCGCGTTGGCGGCGCCCGCAAAATCAAGCGCGATACGCGCGGGATTGGTGATCGAAAAACTGACGGGCGCTTTGGGTAGCGCATTTCGCAGCCCAACCTTGATCACGACGTTGGCGCCTTGCTGGCTGGCGGTGATCGACTCGATCGCGTTTTCCTGCGCGAAGCACAAGCTGCACACGACGGCCATGCTCAGGAACGCCATCAGTCGCGTCACGACCTGCATGACAGACGAAAGTTTCAGTTGGTTTTGTTGCGCCATCATTTTTGCGTCTCCTGCAATTCGAGCTTGGCTTCACGTTCGACCCATTCGCCGGACGCATCTTGTACAACTTCCTTCAGTTCTATTTCGGAGTCGGTGATTTTTGTAATCATCCCGAGGTTCTGCCCGATATAGTTGCCTACCTTGACCTGATAAACCGAGTTGTCCGCCTGTATCAATGCGTATGTCATGCTGGGCTTGGATAACGTGCCCACCATATGCAAGATGTCGAGTGGATAGCTTTCGAGCGCCTCGCGACGACGATCCAGATTTGGATGGATCGACCCTATACCCTTTGCCTTGGCAAAGGCGACCGCCATCTTGTTGGCGCTATAGGGATCTTCCCGTCCCTTGGCTTCGTACGTAAAGGGGGTGAAGGTCTTGGGCGGCGAGAGTGGTTTGACCGACATTCTGGTCTCCTGCTTGACTTGCTGCATCCACTGGTTCACGCCCTGGATACCGCTGTCGCCACAACCGTACAAGGCGATCAGCATCAAGCCTGCCGATACCCGAACCACATGCCGAAGGCGGATCATTTCTTGCCTCCTTTTTTCTTCTTGTCTGCTTCGGATTTGCGCTGCGCTGCGATTTCGTCTTCGTCGAGATACCGGAACGTTTTTGCAACGGCATCCAGCATCAAGCTGTTGTCCTTGCCCGCGACCAGGCTCATCTTGTTCAGGGTCACAATGCGCGGCAAGTTCGCGATGTCACTGGCGAAGGACGCCATGTCGTGATAATGCCCGGTCACCTTGATATCGATTGGCAGCTCGGCATAGTAGTCCCTGACCACGACCTGGCCCGGCTTGAACAGTTCGAACTGCAAGCCACGGCCGAGGCCGGCCTGGTTAATGTCGGATAGCAGCGCGTCCATTTCCGCCTTGCTTGGCAGCTGCTTCTCCAGTGTGGCAACGTACTCGCCTACCTGTTCTTTTTGCTTGCGCAAGCCTTCCAGGTTGATCGACTGCTGGACCTTCATCTTGTACGCGTCGCGCAGGCTTACCTCCTCCTGCGCCGCATGGTCAAGATCTTCCAGTTGCGCACTCCAGTAAAAGTACCAGCCCAGCACCAGCACCACCACCGTGACGCCGATACCGCAAAGAATACGGGGGACGACAGGCCACTGCGCCGGCGGTATGCCGTTCAGGTCGCGGAATTGCGCGCTGACCGATGCGCCGATTTTTTTTATGTCTGCCATGATGCGCGTCTCATCTCAATGTTTCGGAGCCGCCGCTGCCTTGGCAGCGGGTTTTGCATCTGCGGCTGATTGATCCATATCCCGCGGGCGCTTGATGCCGACGTTGACAGTGAAGTCGAATAGCTTCTTGGCATCCTTGCCTTGCCCGACATTGACCGACTTGATTTCGATCAGATCCGGGCGTTCCAGCCATGCCGAGTTGTTGCCCAGGTTGCGTAGCAATTCCGACACTCTCTCGTTCGACTGCGCATAGCCGTTCAGCGCGACGCGCTGCCCGTCCTGCTTGAACGATTTCAGATACACGCCTTCCGGCACTTGCTGCGCGAGCTCGTCCATCAAATACACCGGTTGATTGCGGTCGGCCTGCAGGTCCTCCACCGCTTGCTGCCGCGCCTTTAACGCTTCGATTTCCTGTTTCAGGCTGGCGACTTCCTTGATCTGCTCGTCCAGGCGCGCGTTCTCCTTCTTGATGTAGTCGTTACGTTGTTGCTGGTTGGAGAGCTCTGCCGCAAAGTAGCCGCCAACAGCGAGAACGATGAGCGCGCCGATGACGGCACTCAACACCAGCATGGCGACAAATTCTTTCTTGCGCTGCTTGCGCTTTTCCTCGCGATGCGGGAGCAGATTGATCTTGACCATCAGTCGAACCTCCGCATGGCAAGGCCGCAGGCGACCAGGTATGCTGGCGCCTCCGCACGCAACTGCTTTTCGCGTACGTTGGGACCGAGCTGCATGCCGGCAAACGGACTGACAACCGAAGTTGATAGCTTGGTGCGATTGGCGACCATGTCGACCATGCCCGGGATGATCGCGCAGCCGCCTGCCAGGAACAGCTGGTCAACCCGCGTGTAGGGTGTCGACGTGAAGAAGAACTGGATGGCGCGCGTCACTTCGAGCGCTGCATTTTCAAGAAAAGGCTGCAGGATTTCCGCCTGATATCCGTCCGGAAGCTCATTGTTTCTTTTTTTCACCTCAGCCTCTTCGTAAGAAAGACCATAGGTGCGCACAATGTCTTGTGTGAGCTGATGGCCGCCGAAGGGCTGTTCACGTTCATAAATCAGCTGGCCATCAAGAAGAATCGAAATGTGGGTGACATACATGCCGATCTGGAACAACCCGATGATCTGCCCCTGGCCTCCTTTGGGCAATTGACGTGCCACACGGTCGATCGCGGCACGCGCGGCATACGATTCAATGTCCATGACGGAGGGCGTCAACCCGGCGTTTTCGGCAACAGCGACCCGATCTTCGACTTTTTCCTTGCGGGTGGCGGCGAGCATGACCTCGACATCGTCCGGTGAATTGGGCGCCTCGCCAATGACATCAAAATCGAGCCTGACCTCATCCAGCGCAAAGGGAATGTACTGGCTGGCCTCGGTTTCGACCTGCAGCTCCAGGCTTTCTTCCGTCAGGCCGTTAGGCAAGATGATTTTCTTGGTGATGACGGAAGCGGGCGGCATGCCCATTGCGATGAAACGGGCGCGCGTGCCGCTTTTCTTCCACACCCGTTGCACCGCATCCGATACCTGGTCCATGTTCTCGATGTTGCCGTCCACGACAGCGCCGCGTGGCAGCGGCTCGGACGCAAAGCATTCGACGCGCAGTTCGTTCTTGCCCGCATCCGACAACTCGACCAAGCGCACGCCGGAGCTGCTGATGTCCAGCCCGACCAGCGGCGGCTTTTTTTTGCCGAATAGAGAGCCTAAGTCTAGAGCCAAGGGCAGTTCTCCCCGAAAACGTTTAGTTATGACGCGACACTGATCGAGCGATCGATTGGCAGCGAATGTAGATGCCTTGGTAATAAAAAACCGTTAAAAAACGGGTGCTTAGCAGCGTTTGGTTAAACGTTACGTTAAATCCTAGCAATAAGCGTTGAAAAGTGTAAAGCAATTTCCGGAAAGAAATTTGCAAATACGTTGCCAAAAGTCCACTCGGGCCATGCCCGCGGCCGATTTAAAGTTAAACGCGGCGCATCGCCCGGTTTTACTTTGGTCGCCGCTATAATGTCCCGACATTGATCCCAGAGTTCGTCTGCATGGCTTCCAAACAATCTTCTCCTGGCACGCCTTCTTCCCCCAAATCATCGAAAAGTGTTCCAAGAGCCGCGACGCGCCTCGTATTGGGACTGGTCGGACTCACGCTCGGCCTGGCGCTCAGCGGCGCGCTGGTGGTGGCCTTCATCATCGTGCTCGCCTATCCAAACTTGCCTGCGCTGGACTCGCTGACGGACTACCGGCCCAAGATCCCCCTTCGCATTTTTTCCGCCGATAATGTGTTGATTGGGGAGTTCGGCGAGGAAAGACGCACGCTGGTGCACAGCAAGGACATTCCCGACATCATGAAGAAAGCCGTGCTGGCAATCGAAGACGATCGCTTTTTCGAGCACGGCGGGGTCGACTACACCGGCATTCTGCGGGCGGCAATCCATAACCTGAGCGGCGGCGCGCGCCAGGGCGCTTCCACTATTACGCAACAGGTGGCACGCAACTTCTTTCTCTCCAGCGAACAGACGCTGAAACGCAAGGTATACGAGGCGCTACTCGCATGGAAAATTGAGAAGAACCTCTCCAAGGATCAGATTCTCGAGATTTACATGAACCAGATTTACCTTGGCCAGCGCGCCTACGGATTTTCTTCGGCGGCACAAATCTATTTCGGCAAGAAACTGAAAGATATCTCGATTGCCGAAGCGGCGATGCTCGCGGGGCTGCCGAAAGCGCCGTCCGCGTACAACCCGGTCGTCAATCCCAAGCGCGCCAGGGCGCGTCAGCAGTACATTCTGCAGCGCATGCAGCAACTCGGTTACATCACGGATGCGCAATATGCGAAGGCCAAGGATGAGCAACTGAAAATCAAGACCAATAGCAGCGAGTTCGGCATCCATGCCGAGTACGTGGCCGAAATGACGCGTCAGCTGGTATATGAACAGTTCAAGGAAGATACCTATACGCGCGGGCTGAACGTATTCACAACGATTACCAAAGCTGATCAGGACGCAGCGTATCTGGCAGTGCGCCGTGGCGTCATGGACTATGAAAAACGGCATGGTTATCGCGGCCCGGAAAGCTACATCACCATTCCGGACAACAAGGACGAGGCAGAGGACGCCATCGAGGTCGAGCTCGCCAGCCACCCGGATAGCGATGATCTGATTGCTGCCGTCGTCCTTGATGCGAGCCCGAAACTGGTCACGGCGGTGCTGGTTTCAGGAGAAGAAATCAAGATTGAACGCGCAGGCCTGACCTTCGCCGCCAAGCTGCTGGCCGATAATGCGCCACCCAACAAGCGCGTCAAACGCGGCGCCGTGATTCGTGTTGAACAGGACGGTACGAACTGGAGCATCACGCAAATGCCGGAAGTGCAGTCCGCTTTTGTGGCCGCCAACACGGACGACGGGTCCATCCGTGCGCTGATTGGCGGCTTTGACTTCAATCGCAACAAGTTCAATCATGTCACCCAGGCATGGCGCCAGCCCGGATCGTCGTTCAAGCCGTTTATTTACTCAGCCTCGCTGGAGAAGGGCCTGTCGCCATCGACCATCATCAATGATGCGCCCATCAGCTTCGACGCAACCCAAACCGGCGGTCAGCCCTGGGAGCCCAAAAACTACGATGGCAAATACGACGGCCCGATCACGATGCGCAAGGCGCTCACCAAGTCGAAAAACATGGTCTCCATCCGGATACTGCAGCGCATCGGCGCCAAATACGGTCAGGAATACGCGATGCGTTTCGGCTTCGACGCGGACAAGAATCCGCCCTATCTCACGCTGGCGCTTGGTGCCGGCGCCGTCACGCCACTGCAGATGGTCGGCGCCTATTCGGTATTTGCCAATGGCGGCTACAAGGTCAGCCCGTACCTGATCTCCAGGATTACCGATGCCAACGGCAAAATCCTGTCGGAAGTGAAACCGGACAAGGCCGGCGACGAGGCAAACCGCGTGATCGACGTGCGCAACGCCTTCATCATGGACAGCATGCTGCAGGATGTGGTCAAGCACGGCACCGCGATCAAGGCGATGTCCCTGAACCGCACCGACCTTGCTGGCAAGACCGGCACGACCAACGATTCGTTCGACGCATGGTTCTGCGGCTATCATCCGAAGATCGCAGGCGTGGCTTGGATCGGCTTCGATCAGCCGCGCAAGCTGGGCAATCGCGAAACCGGCGGCGGCCTGGCATTGCCGATCTGGATCAGCTACATGCAGAAAGTACTGAAGGACATGCCCACCGCAGCGCGTACCGTTCCCGACGGGATCATCAGCGCGAACGGCGACTATTACTATGCAGAAAATCCGCCATCGATTGGCGTGCGCAGCCTGGGTCTCGGCAACGAAAGCCCCGTTCCGGAAGGGCAATCGACCGGGGACTCGGTAAAGAACGAGTTGTTCTGATCAGCCGCCGATGCGGCTCGCGTCAGACGACGCCCAGCGTCACCGTAACGCCGGCCTGCGCACCCACCATTTCGGAGAGCGCGGCGAACAGTTCGCTACCGTCGCGCGTGTTGATCCATTTTTCGCCTTCGGCACGAAAGTGGAACCCCCCCGATTTCGCGGCCACCCACAGTTCCTGCATCGGCGCCTGACTGTTGACGATGATCTTGGAACCGTTATCGACAAACTCGATGTCCAACACATTGCCGCTGCGCGCGCACTCCACGTCGATATCGCCGGCATCGGTGAGCCGCTCCAGCGCGACTTCGATGCGCGTCAATGTGGCCTCGGCGCGGCTCAGGAATTCGGATTCGGTCATGCTACACTCCAACACATTTTGTCAAACAGTGATTCTAATCGTGAAGTCCCGTTCTGGTTTATCGCACCCCATCGCCCTGCTGGTGCTCGCGGCTACATTCGGCGCCCTGGCCGGCTGCGGCCAACAGGGGCCGCTCTATCTGCCGGACGCCGCCATGCCGCACGGCAAGGCCGTCAAGGCGAAGGGCGAGACGCCTGCCTTGCCGCCAGCAAGCGCCACGCCGGACCAGTCGGAGCGGATCTCACCTGTGACGCCCTCCATCCCTGACTGATCCAACATGTCGCACTTTTCTCGCCAGCAGGGCGTCCTCTGCGTGGAAGCCGTTCCGTTAACCCGCATCGCGGAACAATTCGGCTCGCCTACCTACGTCTACTCCAGGGCCGCGCTGACCGACAATTTTTCCTCCTATGCGCAGGCGTGCAAAACGCACGGCCGCACCGACGACACGGCGCTGGTGTGCTATTCCGTGAAATCGAACTCCAATCTCGCGGTATTGAATGTCCTCGGCAAACTGGGTTCCGGTTTCGACATCGTATCCGGTGGCGAGCTGCTGCGTGTGTTGGCGGCGGGCGGTTCCACGCGCAAGGTGATTTTTTCAGGCGTCGGCAAGTCGCGCGAAGAGATGCGCCTGGCGCTGTCGCATGACATCCTGTGCTTCAATGTCGAGTCGATTCCAGAGCTGCACCGGCTGAACGAAGTTGCCGCGGAAATGGGCAAGCGTGCGCCGGTTTCGCTGCGCGTCAACCCGAATGTGGACGCAAAGACGCATCCTTATATCTCCACGGGCTTGAAGAGCAACAAGTTCGGTGTCGCGTATGAAGACGCGTTGCCGACATATCGCATCGCGGCAGGCCTGCCGCACATCGAAATCGTCGGTATCGATTGCCACATCGGTTCGCAATTGCTGGATGACGCCCCCTTGCTGGAAGCCGTCGACAAGCTGATCGAACTGATCGATACGCTGTCGCAGGAAGGCATCGCGGTACATCACCTTGATATTGGCGGCGGCATTGGCATCAATTACAACGACGAAGCGCCGGTGGCGGTCGTCGATTATCTCGCCCGCCTGTTCCGGCGGATTGACGAATGGCGCGCCGCCAGCTATGCAGGCGCCCCGATCAAGGTCTTGTTCGAACCAGGTCGCTCGATCGTTGGCAATGCCGGCGTGCTGCTGACTGAAGTGCAATACATCAAGCATGGCGAAAGCAAGAATTTCGCCATCGTCGACGCCGCGATGAACGACCTGATGCGTCCGGCAATGTACGAAGCGTGGCACGGTGTCGAACCGGTGACGTTGCGCGGCGCCCCGGGCCACGTCTACGATGTCGTAGGGCCGGTGTGCGAATCAGGCGACTGGCTTGCGCGCGGCCGGTCGCTGGCGATCGAACAGGGCGACCTGCTGGCCATCATGTCCGCTGGCGCGTATGGCATGACGATGTCCTCCAACTACAACACGCGCGGACGCGCCGCGGAAGTGATGGTCGACGGCTCACATATTCATCTCATTCGCAAACGCGAAGCTGCCTCGGACCTGTTCGCACTCGAATCGCTGCTGCCATAAGGCGTCGCCATTGCCCGCGCAGCCGAACGCTTGCGCAGGCGCTTCGATCGCCATATCGGGGCGCCGGCGCGACGAGGCTGCGGTACTTCTCAAGGCACGCAGGCGAAGCGGACCGCGCTGATGTTCAGTTTCTCACGCTGGACGCTGCGGCAGCGCGCGCTCCCTGCTGTGGTTTCGGACTGCCCGCACAACCCGCGACAACAACAAGGCCGAGACGATCGCGCCGAGAATGATCGGCTGTTCGAAATCATGCTTGCCTGCCTTCATCCACCAGAAGTGCAGTATCGCCAGCGGTGCAATCAGATAGATCAGGCGGTGCATCCACTGCCAGCGTTTCGCGCCCATCCGACGCACCATGGCGTTCGTACTCGTGATTGCCAGCGGCATCATTAGAACGAATGCACTAAACCCTACCAGGATAAACGGACGCTTGCCGATGTCTTTGAGCATCTCCTCTACATCGAAGAAATGATCGAACCACAGGAAGGTCATGAAGTGCAGTGCCGCGTAGAAAAAAGTGTACAAGCCGAGCATGCGCCTCAGGCGAATCAGCCAGTTCCATCCGCTGAGGCGACGCAGTGGCGTCGCGGCAAGCGTCATGCATAAAAAATACAGCGCCCAGTCTCCCGTATTCCAGGTAATAAACTCCAGCGGATTGGCGCCAAGATCGTCGGCGAATCCTCCCCAGACCAGGCGTAGAAACGGTAGCAGCGCCAGCACAAATACGCAGGTCTTGATCGCCGCGAATTGTCGCGGAGCAGGATGAAAGGCCATGCGTTCATTCAATAATATTTTTTCAGGTCCATACCCGCGTATAGGGGCGCAACCTGGCTATAACCGTTAAACATCAACGTTGGTCGCTTTTTGGTAAAGAACCCGTCCTCGCCGATGCGGCGTTCGCTTGCCTGCGACCAGCGGGGATGGTCGACCTGCGGATTTACGTTTGAATAGAAGCCATATTCGTTTGGCGCGGCAAGATTCCATGCCGTACGCGGCTGGTCGCGGACAAAGCGGATCTTCACGATCGCCTTGGCTGACTTGAAACCGTACTTCCACGGCACGACGATGCGAACCGGCGCGCCATTCTGGTTCGGCAACACCTCGCCGTACATACCGACCGTCAGCAGGGTCAGCGGATGGTTCGCCTCGTCGATACGCAAACCTTCGGTATATGGCCAATCGAGCACCGGGCGACGCAAGCCATTCATCGCCGACTTGTCCGCCACGGTCACGAATTCCACATATTTGGCGTTCGAAGTCGGCTCAACCTTCCGGATCAGCTCGGCTAATGAATAGCCTGCCCACGGAATGACCATCGACCAGCCCTCGACGCAACGCAATCGATAAATGCGTTCCTCGATCGGCGCCAGTTTCAGCAGGCGGTCGATATCCAGCGTCATGGGCTTCTTCACTTCGCCCTCGATGGCGACCGTCCATGGTCGTGTCTTCAATGCCTGCGCATACCGGGCGGGCGACGACTTGTCCGTGCCGAATTCGTAGTAGTTGTTGTAGGTGGTCGCATCCTTGTAATCGGTCTGCTTGTCCAGCACGACGTAATCCGGATTGGACTTGACCGCAAGTTTGCGCGCGGCGGCAGGGCCTGCCGCGAACGCTTCGCGCGACGCCATATCGAGCAACGCACCACCAGCGATCGAGCCGACAGCGATCTTTTGCATAAACGCACGGCGCGATTCAAAAACATCGCGCGGCGTGATTTCGGAAGGATACGGAAGCTCGATTCCGTTGGGTTTGCGCTGGATCAGCATGATGGCTCCACGGGCAGCACCGATCAGACTACATGTGTTTTCGCGAAGTTTCATAGCATTAACGCAATGAAACGCGGCGATCAAAGCTCCCCGTAGGAATGCAGGCCCGAGAGGAACATATTCACCCCCAGGAACGCAAAAGTCGTGACGAGCAAGCCAACCAGCGCCCACCACGCCGCCGCGTGCCCGCGCAAGCCCTTCATCAAGCGCATATGCAGCCAAGCCGCATAATTGAGCCACACGATCAAGGCCCAGGTCTCCTTGGGATCCCAGGACCAGTATCCACCCCACGCCTCCGCCGCCCATAGCGCACCCAGGATGGTCGCAATGGTAAAGAAGGCGAAGCCGACCGCAATCGCCTTGTACATCAGGTCGTCCAGGACTTCCAGCGAAGGCAGCCGATCCGCCAGGATTCCGTGCGACTTGAGCAGGTAGGCAACCGACACCATGGCTGCGAGAGAGAAGGTGCCATAGCCGATGAAGTTTGCCGGCACGTGGATTTTCATCCACCAGCTTTGCAAGGCAGGAACCAGCGGCTGAATCTCGGCAGCGTCGCGCGACGTCATGTACCACAACAGGAAACCCACTGCCGCGCTGACGATAAGCAGGACAAAAGGACCAAGCTGCCGTGTCGCATATAGCTGCTCGTAATACAGGTAGAACAGCGACGTGATCATGCAAAACAGCACGAAGACTTCGTACAGATCGGAAATCGGAATATGCCCGACGTCCGTGCCGATCAGGTAAGACTCATACCAGCGCACCAGCATGCCGGTAAAACCCATCACCACCGCCGCCCAGCACAACTTGCTGCCGATCAAGCCGCCGCTCGGCGATTTCGCGATCAGCCCAAGCCAGTAAAACAGCGTCGACAATACGAAAAGCGTGCTCATCCACAAAATGGCGGACTGGCTCGACAGGAGATATTTCAGCAAAAACTTCTGTTCAGCCGCCGCCAGCACGCCGCCATATAAGGCGATCGCAGAAAGCGACAACAGCGCAAGCAGGGGAATAAGCCAGCGTACCGGCTTCCAGTGCCAGCCCAGCGCCGCAAATACGGGCGCCGCCAGCAACAGGATGGCTTGTTCGTAATAATCCATGTAATGCGCGAATCGACTCAGCGCAAAAACCGACCCTCCCAGCAACGCCAGCGCATACACCCAGTCAATCGCCGACAGGCGCCTGAAGTAGCCGCTCGGCTGTGCGTAAATGTGGTCCTGAACCGCGTCCATAAATTCTCCGTTTACAAGCAGTCGTCAATGCGGCGAAAAGCGATTCCGTCCGCATGCTCGACCGCACAAGTATAGCTGCGCTAATGTCATGCGGGTTGCGGCAGTTCGCCTTTCATCGCCTCGAATTCTTTCTCGAAATCCAGTGTCTTGCGCTGCGAGCTCATTGCCATGATGGCGCGCGTCTGCCCGTGATCGGATTTGATCCATACCCATAAGCGGCGTTCGCGCACGTAGAACATCGAGAACACGCCGAGCACCAGCAGGAAACATCCGAGATACACCACCTTTTTACCCGGCGAACGGCTCACCTGGAAAACCGATGCCTTGATCTCATCATAACCCTGCAACTGCAAATAGACCGGCGCGCCATAAAAGAACGCGTCCGAAAATGCATTGGTCGCCAATTGCAGGAACCGGCCATGCTGGTCGTCCATCGTCACCGGCTGCAAGCCGTCGTCCTGACGTGCGATTTGCCACAGGTCCCACAGACTGCTGTTCAGGATTTTCATGAAAATCTCGGCGGCCTTTTCCTGCTCCTGCGGCGAAATGCGCTCAAGGAACTTGGATACCGCGATATAGCCGCCCTGGCGGCCGTCACCTGCAAAAATCGTCAAGCCCTTGAGCGCCGACATTTGCAACTGTACCCGCAACGCGGACTTCCCGCCGCCCGGCGGGCCCGCCAGCGCACGCGCGGCATACTGTCGCGCCGCGCGTGCACGCAGGTCGGGATTCAGAAGGGCCGCACGCAACCGCATCCATTCCTGCACCGAGTCATTATCGTCAGCGGGAATACGCAGGTAGCGAAATGCGTCCGACGGCGATTCACGCATGCCGGCCACAAAGACATAGGAACCATCGACCAGAATCGGCTGCATGTAGTTGTTGTATTCGCGCGCCTGCCCGTTACCGTCGCGCAGCTTGTATTGCACGCTGGGGCCGACGTTCTTTAATTCCTTGGTGTTGGCCGACTTCGCAGCCGAACCAAGATGCCTGGAAAGATCGTCAGACAAGCGCTGCTGCAAATTGACGGCACGCACATCCTGACCGCTACTCGCCATGTTCTCCACGTTGAATGCCCGGAAACCCGACCATTCGACGGTGAGAGCCTTGGACGCGCCGAGCGGCGTCGTACCGCCTACCTGACCCTGAAGAGAAAACGGTTGCCCGTTCGCGCCCTGCATCGGATAGGCCGCGAGCTTCAGCTTGCTGCCGCCATCCTCGAAGCTGGACTGATAAACGGCGACGCCGCGGTAGATCAGTGGCTGGTTCACCTTGATGGTGGCGGGAAAGGTCTTTCCGCTTTCTCTGTCGATAATCACGACATCGCTTGCGAACAGCTTCGGCATGCCGGTCGAATAGTAATCGATGATGAAGCGTTTAAGCTGGATTGTGAAAGGCAAATCCTGCACCAGCACCCCGTCGGACTGGGGAATGATCGCGGTGCTGCTCGCACTTCCCTCCGGAATCAGCGTGTTGCCACGGAAGGCCGGGTTACCCAGCCCGAGGCGATGCTCCGGCGCAATGTCGGCAATCAGGCCATTCCCCGCAAAAGAGGTTTTGCCGAACAGGATTTTCTGGAGATGAATGGGCAAGCCCGAATCCAGCAGCCCGCCAACACAGATGATCACGATGGACGCGTGCGCAAAAATATAGCCCCACTTATTTGCCGCGCCCTGCTTGGCAGCGATCAAGGTGGCATCGCCCTTGTCCACCACGCGTGTCTTGTAGCCCCGTGCCGTGATCCTGTCCACGGACTGGCGTGCGAGCGCCGGCCGCGAGAGATCACTGTTCCACTCCGTCCGATGATGAAAATTTCGCAGCGACTGCTCCCGCACATTCTCGCGCCAGCTGCGCATGTCGTTCAGCATTTTTGGCGTGTTGCGGACCAGGCACAAGGACGTGGAGACCACCAGAAACATCATGATCAACAGGAACCACCATGTCGAATACACCGCGTACAAATTCAGCTTCTTGAATACTTCAAACCAGAACGGGCCAAACTGGTTGACGTAGTTGCTCATCGGCTCGCTCTGCTTCAACACCGTACCAA
>Ga0366773_1064_pt1 | contig 14735 bp, 12 predicted proteins | sample BONcelHN113001D8_FD_207071 | JGI IMG/M metagenome (GOLD analysis project Ga0366773, IMG submission 207071) | Enriched cells from coal bed in the Powder River Basin, Montana, United States - BONCAT cells N11 rep2 HSBNCT.N11.300.1.D8 ...
ACATTTTTTGCTATTCATATCTGAGCGCCTCAATCGGATCAAGCAGTGCAGCCCTTCGGGCAGGATAGATGCCAAAGAAAAGTCCGATTACAATTGAAACTCCAAATGCAGCCAAAATGGCGGCGCCAGAAATAACTGTGTTCCAGCCGGCCACAACTGATATAACTTTAGCTCCGGCTACCCCAGCCAATATACCGAGTAATCCGCCTGTAATTCCAATCACTACAGCCTCGATGATAAATTGCAGAAGAATATTATAGTAAGTTGCTCCCAACGCTTTTCTGATGCCGATTTCACGCGTTCGTTCGGTCACTGACACCAACATGATATTCATAATTCCAATACCGCCAACTGCCAATGAGATGGCAGCGATATTGCCTAGGAGCAGTGTAATGGTGCTTGTAGTTTCCGTCATAGTGGCCATAAGAGCAGTCAGATTGCGCACAGTGAAATCATTTTCAACATTTGGCGCCAGGCGGTGGCGTGTCCGTAAGAGTTTAGTAATATCATCCTGGACTTTATTAATAAGTTCGGGATTCTTTACCTGAATGCTAATACTGTGAAGATATGTTATTCCCATCATCCGCTCCTGAGCGGTAGTAAGAGGAACAATAATGGTGTCGTCTTGATCTTGCCCCATGGAAGATTGGCCTTTGCTTTCCAGGACGCCAATTACGCGAAAGGGTGCTTTATCAATACGAATTGTTTTTCCTATTGGGCTGGCACTGCCAAAAAGATTAATCGCGACGGTGTTTCCCAGCACAGCCACCCGTGCGCGTGTATTGTCGTCGCTTTTAGTAAAAAACGAGCCTGCTGCAATCTTGAAACTGCGTATCGTCAAAAACTCCGGCGTAGTACCCTGAACACCGGTCTTCCAGTTTTCTTTGCCATAGACAATCTGATATTGCTGGCTGACGGCGGGCGCAGCATAATGAATACCAGCTATTTCCCGGACAATAGCACTCATATCTCTATTTGTCAGCGTAGTATTCGAGCCTGCCGCCAGACGCACTGCACCGGGTGGCGAGTTAGTTCCAGGCGTTACAATGAGAAGATTGCTGCCTAAGCTGGCAATGGAATTCTGGACTTTTTGCTGTACCCCCAGACCGATAGACACCATTGCAATCACGGCGCCTACACCAATAATAATCCCCAGCATGGTGAGAACGGAGCGGAGTTTATTCATCTGTAAGCCGTCCAAAGCGATTAGAACACTTTCCCAGAACATCCCTCCACCCCCTATCTAGTCATTCGTATTCTTTCCAATTCCTAAGCAGGTTCATATCTTTTCCTGTGCCTAAATTGGCGGCGGCGGCCCTTGATTTTGTGTCGTGGTGGCAGTACTTGGTTTATCAATAGGCAGTACGACTGGCTCTCCTTCACTGAGACCACTTAGAATTTCGATATTTTCATCATCAGTTAATCCTGTATTCACCGGTCTGCTCAGTTCTTTGCCATTCACCATTACCTTCACAAACTTTTGACCTTTCTCTTCCTTTACAGTGGAAGACGGCACAATGATAGCATTCCGGCTTTCACCGACAGTAATGCCGACTCTGGCCGTCATCGCGGGAAATAACAAGCCTTGCGGCGCTTCTACATCCACATATACGGGATAGTACACAACATTGGATGAAGTTGTGGCACTGCGTGAAATAACTGTCACCTTACCGGCAAAATTTTTATCACTGTATGAATCCACCGTGAATGTAACAAGCTGCCCCACCTTCACTTTTCCAATATCGGTTTCATCCACCAATACTTTGATCTGCATTTTTGACATATCGGCAATTGTCATAATTACCTGTGGACTTGCAATCCCCTGCGCCACTGTCTGCCCGGCAGGGGTAGGTATTCCTACAACCATGCCATCAATGGGGGAAGTAATTATATAGTAGCCTAACTGTGATACAAAGTTGTTATACGCAGATTGAGCCACTAGATAATTCGTCCTGGCCGAATCAAACTCCTGAACCGACTGGCCCCCAATAGCCGCCAGCTTCCGGCTGCGCTCATAAATAGCAGCATAATTAGCTAACTGGGCTTGATATTGGGCTACTTGCTCTTTGATGCTGGCATCATCCAAAACCGCCAGCACCTGCCCCGCCTTTACCATGTCATTTTCCTTAACTGTAACTTCAGTGATCAAGCCTGTCACTCGTGAACTGATCTCAACTGAATTGGCAGCCTTAATCGTTCCGGTAGCAGATACGATCGCCTGTATATCGCCCCGCTCTACAGTTGTTGTGTTAACAGCAGCAACTGGTACAGAGCTGTGTTTGTAATATATCGCGCCACTTGCTGCGGTTAATCCCAAAAGCAGCAAAACCGCAATCCTCCTCTTATGCTGTTGAAACCATTTCCGAATATCCCGCATAAAGTACCTCGCTTGTCATCTCTATTTGAAGATGATCTGTAACCTTATTGTGGAGGAAAATTGTTACAGTTTTGTTACGGAATTTTGTAGATTTCTTATACAGCGCCAGATCAGGCTCACTCCCCATTGACGTACATTCCTCCCTGAACTTATGCTATAGATAAGACAAACAGAAATAAGCCAGCACCTGCCTAGTATCTGGCGCCAGCTTAGTATATTAAGTTAGTATTCTGAGGAGAAATCATTTCATGATAAAAACAGTTTTAGTTGTTGATGATGAATTGCGGATGAGGAAACTGCTGACCGACTTTCTGACACGCGAAGGCTATCGCGTTATTGAGGCAGATAACGGTAAGACTGCACTGGATCAACTATATACGGAAAAGGTCGACCTGGTAATTTTGGATGTAATGATGCCAGAGTATGACGGATGGACAGTCTGCCGGGAAATACGAAAATCTTCAAACATCCCAGTTATTATGCTTACCGCCAAAGGTGAAGAAGTCGACCAGCTCTTGGGCTTTGAATTAGGAGCAGATGAATACATTACCAAACCCTTCAGCCCCAGGGTCCTTACCGCACGGGTAAATGCCTTTTTTCGCCGCATCCAAAATAATCAGGCCCCTTGCAGCGGTTTGTTAATGGATCCGACGGCCCGCTTTGTCTCGATTGATGGCGACCGTCTTGACCTAACTCCCAAGGAATACGATCTGCTGTCATATCTTGCTGAGAACCAGGGCAGAGCGCTGAGCCGAGAGCAAATATTAAATCATGTATGGAATTATGACTACTTCGGCGATTTAAGGACGGTAGACACACATATAAACAGACTGCGTACAAAAATGGGCACACAGAGCATTTTTATCCAAACCATACGCGGCTTTGGTTACCGCTTTGAGGTAGACAGATGACTTCCATCAGGACTAAACTCTTTCTGAATATCAGTTTGCTCATCATCATATTTGTTCTGATTTCATGGGGCTGCAGCGCGTTTATTCTGGAGGATTTGTATATTTGGCAGAAAAAGCGCAGTGTCATTGAAAGCGCCCAGAACATTGACAGTCTATACACCTCAAATGCATCCAGCATTTCTTTAGAACTGGAACGTATCGGCAATAAGCTGGGAGCCGGTATTATCATCGCCAGCCAGGAAGGATATATAAAGCATAGTTCATTTGAACGTATTATCAGTCAAAGCTTCCCGGAATATCCTAATTCTCAGCGAGCCACAGATGCCGATCTACCTCCAAGGCGGCGAGAGCCTCCTTCTATACTGTTAAACTCTGAGGAAGCGGACGGAAGATCAGTAATCGAACTGCGTCGGGATCAACCTTTGAATATCGATTTTATGGTTTTAAAACGACGCCTACAGAATAATGATATCTTAGAAATACGGCTGCCATTGGCTGCCGTATCGGAAAGCGCTTATTATGCCAGCAACTTTATGGCCGCCATCGGTCTGTTATCTATTTGGGCGGGTTCAGTCTGGGCTTTTGCCTTCGCCAAAAAGTTTACCACCCCATTGCGGGAACTGAGCAATGTCGCACAAAGCATTTCTCAGCTTGATTTTTCTCAAAAGTGCCATATCGAAAGCAACGATGAAGTCGGGGTTTTGGGCAGAAGTATAAATAACCTGTCCTTTCAACTGAATAAGGCTATTTATGATTTGAATCTAAAAAACCAGCAGCTAGCGGCAGATGTAGAAAAAGAACGAAAACTGGACAAACTGCGTAAAAACTTTATATCCAGTGTTTCGCATGAACTCAAAACGCCGATCTCCCTCATCCTCGGCTATGCGGAAGGCCTCAAGGAAAATGTTGCCCAGGGCGAGGAAGGAAAAAATTATTATTGTTCGGTAATCATGGATGAAGCTGAAAAAATGGATCGCCTGGTTAAAGATCTGCTCGATTTGTCCCAGATTGAATCCGGTTATTTCCGCTTAGAAAGGACTAATTTTGATTTTTCCTTGTTATTAAACGATATAGCACTCAAATACAAGACATTGCTCCTGGAGAAAGGCATTAATCTCCAGATCGAAGCTCCTTCTCCCTTATTAGCCAACGGGGATGAACTGCGTATCGAACAAGTAATTGTTAATCTTTTAAATAATGCGATTGATCATGTCGAAAGCGGTAATAGCATCCGAATAGGCTTAGAAGAACATACGGATAAGATACGAGCGTACATATTTAACTCCGGGAAACATATACCCACCGGCAGCCTTAACAACCTGTGGCTGAGCTTCTACAAGGTCGACAAGGCAAGAACCAGAGGCTTTGGCGGATATGGTCTGGGCCTGTCAATCGTACGAGCGATTCAGGAACTGCACGGCAATGCCTATGGGGTAGAGAATGTGGAGGGCGGGGTTATATTCTGGTTTGAAATTGACAAGGCTACCTAACTAAATCAAATTCAAATATTAACTGTCGATCTATTGATTGCGATATTGTGTTTTATATAGCACTATTACCTCCTGTGTTTTTGCATCGGAGGTACTTTTTTGAATTTTTATCGTTATTTATTTTTTTGTAACATAACTGTGACAAACCCCCTTCATAATGGAAGTAACAAATTCCCTTAATTTAAATAAATAAAAATCAAATAATTAATTGCGATGTAAAATAATCTCATTAATTCTGCCGGGAGGAATAACGTGTTTCAAAAACTGCGCCTCAAACTCACCTTAATTAACGCACTTATTATTTTGGCTCTTTTTCTTGTACTTGCCGCCGGTGCCTACTACTTCTCACAATTTAACATTGACAGGCGTACCGTTTTTCTTGCGCGAAATATGATGACAGACATCCAGTCAGGCCGGCTTACAGACTTGCCGCTACGGAACCCTGTTTTTCCTGTCCCCCGGGAGAATCCCCCCGGGCCGCCATCTGGTTTTACGCCAGGACCTCCAGGACCGCCACCCTGGCATACTTTCTTTTTTGTAAAAACGTCGCCTTCTGGTTCCATCACGTTTCAATCATCTAATCAACCGCTTGATGCCAATGCTTTAAGTACCTTGGCAAATACAGCTCTACAGTCGCAAAACCCGCAGGGCACACTCGAGCTGGGAGAGTCCGACTATTTTTTTGTAAAGGCCCCGCTTAGTGATACACCTGGAACACTCATTCTTTTTCACGATTTAACGCCGGAACAGACTATGCTGCGCATTTTGCTGACAGCCCTGAGCGTTGTCGGTGCTGCTTGTGTGCTGCTCTCGTTTGGCGTCAGTTTTTTCATGGCCAATCGGGCCATGATTCCTATTCAAACAGCCTGGCAGCAACAAAAAGATTTTTTATCAGATGCTTCCCATGAGCTGCGTACCCCTCTGGCCGTATTGCAAGCCAATCTTGACATGATACAAACGAGTCCGGATGAAACGGTAGCCAGTCAAAGCAAATGGTTGGACAATATCCAGCAAGTATCTGTATCTATGGCCAGATTGGTTGATTGGCTGCTATTCTTAGCCCGAACCGATGCCCAGCAGCCGACACTGAATAAGCAGATATTCTCCATCAGCTCGGCCCTTATGCAAACTGTTGCACAGTTTGAAGCAGCTGCCACTGCCAAGGAATTATCGCTGGAAACACAGACTGCGAATATACCTGCTGGTGCTTATGGCGATGAAGCCCGGATTAAGCAAGTAATCTCCATACTGTTAGATAATGCTATTCGGCATACCCCTGCCGGCGGTAAGATAACTGCTTACCTGTCGCAATCAGACACAAGAACCTATCTGACGGTTACCGATACAGGTGAGGGGATTGAGAAAAAACATATAGCTAAGATCTTTAACCGGTTTTATCAAATAGATACGTCGCGCAATACAGGCAGTTCCGGCTTAGGTCTTGCCATAGCCAAGTCTATCGTTGAAGGTCACGCCGGATCGATAACAGCAAATAGTACGCCTGGAGCAGGAACAACGTTCACCGTAGAATTCCCGTGGGGATCAAAGTATTCTTAATTTTTTATTTAGTTTTCATATAAATATCCACCAAACTAAATATATTTCAAATAATATTTTCCGAGATACAGTTTAGAGATTCCAAGGACGGGAAATACTTCACAGGGTTGTGGCATCAAAGGGTGTCTTACATTGAAACTGCTGCTTGTAGAAGATGAAATTCGATTGGCAGAAGCTCTAGCTCATTTTTTGAAGAAAAACGGTTTTGTGGTCGATATTGCGCAGGATGGTGAAACGGGAATTGACATGGCCTGTACAGGAGTATATGACATTATAATCTTGGACCGCATGCTCCCCTGCCAGGACGGTCTGTCGCTGCTCAAAGAATTTCGCAGTCTGGGATACGATACCCCTGTCATATTTCTTTCCGCCAAAGACTCCCCTGATGACAGAGTCGAAGGCCTTAACGCCGGTGCTGACGATTATTTAGTCAAACCTTTTTATACAGTCGAATTATTGGCTAGACTGAAAGCGTTATCCCGCAGGAGAGAAAAAGATTTAGCAGAAGACGTTCTGTCAGCCGATGGCTTTGTACTGGACCCGCAAAGTGCCCAAGTTGTCAAAAGCAATGAAGTTATTCAGCTTACGGCAAAAGAATCCCAGTTGTTGGAATTATTAATCCGCAACTATGGCCGAGTCGTAACCAAAGAGCGTATCCTGCAAAAAGTATGGGGCTTCAACTCCGAAATAGAACCTAACGCAGTTAACCTATACATATTCTATCTTCGTAAGAAACTCAATATTACCAGTCTCAAGACGGTACGGGGCATCGGTTATTGTCTGCAGGCAAACAATACTGTTGCATTAAAAGCAAATTAATACAAAGATTTAGCACTAATATTCCATAAACGCCAACAGCCACTGTCGAATCCCGACAGGGCTGTTTTGATTCTGCCAGGATAAACAAATAATAATCAAATGATCAGCTAAATATAATTCAAATTTTTCAATCCGAAAACTAATATAGACAACACGAAAGGAGGCGTTTATCGATGAATACCGGAGGGTAATCCTTCACAAAGAACAACAGGAAAAACCTTACAAACACTTGGATTTAGACGCAGCAGTATCCATCGTAAGCCGTTTTGGGCACGGATGCTCAACTTTTACAAATCAAGGAGGAATTTACAATGTCAATGGTAATCAACACGAATCTGTCGGCTCTGAATACTTACAATCAGCTAAATAAAAACAGCTCGCTAATGAACAAATCCTTGGAGAAACTATCCTCTGGTTACGCTATTAACAGTGCGTCTGACGACGCAGCCGGACTGGCTATCTCGGAAAAAATGCGCGGCCAGATCCGCGGTCTTGATCAGGCAAGTGCCAACGCCCAGGATGCCATATCCATGGTACAGACAGCGGAAGGCGCACTTGAGGAAACTACCGAAATTCTGCAGCGCATGCGCGAACTCGCTGTTCAGTCGGCGAGCGACACCAATACCGATGCTGACCGTACAGCCATTCAGGACGAAATGGACGCCCTTGTCGAGGAAATAAACCGCATTGCCGATACCACCGAGTTCAACACTAAAAAACTGTTGGACGGTTCAATGGGCAAAGCGGTAGCTGCAGCCACCGCGAATGTACAGACCAATACGGCTCTTGATTCCACTACGACTGGCGCAACTACCTTAGGCAGCCTTACAGATGCGGACGGCAATAGTCTTGGTATCAGCGACAATGACGTGATCACGGTAAGCTACATCAAGAATGGCGCTGCCTATACCGATACATTCACCGTGACAGACGCCACTACTGATGATTTGGACGCTCTGTTTGGCGGTACTAACGCTGCTGCCGACATCGCTTTAACTGCCGATACCGACGGCGTATATGCCACCGCCGCAACAGACGGCGCGACCAGCGCTATCTATGGTTTAACCATCACTGTTGCTGATGCAAACGGGGATACCAGATCTTCAGCCACTAATGCGCTGTCATCATTTATACAAACTGAAGCAGCTCAAAACACACGCACGGATGGCAAAGCCACCGTACTAATCGGTGCTAATACCGGCCAGAGCATTAATATCGATATTGATAATATGTCTGCCGGTTCGCTGGGAGTAGAAGGACTGCAGGTATCCAGCCAAGGCTCAGCCAACATAGCTATCACGGCGATTGATACTGCCACCCAGACGGTATCGTCCATGCGCTCCAAACTCGGCGCCACTCAGAATCGCCTGGAACACACCATCAATAACCTGACTGCTACCAGCGAAAACCTGACTGCTGCCGAATCCCGCATCCGTGACGTGGATATGGCGTCAGAAATGGCTAAATATACACAACTCAGCGTTGTTACCCAGGCAGCCACTGCCATGCTGGCCCAAGCTAACCAACAGCCGCAGCAAGTTCTTCAGCTATTGAAGTAATCCGCCTCAATGAAAGATAAATAATATCTAAAGCACAAAAAGGCTGTCATTCATAGGCTAAAACCTATGAATGACAGCCTTTTTTAGTAGGTAAACCACCTTGAAGACGATCAGCCTTTTTCATTGATACGGCCGCCTTGTGGCATTCCCGCCCAATGATTGACATATTGTCTTTTAATATTCCGGGCTGCCCTGCTGCTGTTTAATTCAGCGGCTATCCGCCTGCGTTCAGTGACAGCTTGCTGCACTCCCTGGCTGCTGCGCGTCAGAATCGCCTGTTGCATCATCGCTATTTCCTGGCGCTTGGCCGCTAATGAGGGGATAGTCTCCCAACCAGGACTATAAGACAACTCCATGTTTACATCAGCTAATTTGTCCAGCAGCTCATCCCGCTCACGCAGTATCCGTCGAAGGCCTCTCAGTTCCCGCCGGGGGATAAACCGCAGTTGTATTTCTGTATTGGCGGCGATTTTTTTCAGAATCACCATTTTCCTGCCCAATATATCTTTCAAATCTTCCCATTTTTTTATTTGTATCACACCTCAATCCTCCGCTTAACTTGAACTGTCAGAAAGATAAGATGCCAAGGCGGAAAGCTGTGCATTCATTTTACTGATATAGGTTTCAAGGCTGGTATATTTATTATAAAGATTCTCCTCGTAATCCTCGATCCGTTCCTGCTCTTTTTCAATTTGCTCCGCATATTTGTCAAGTAAAGTAGTTAGCGTGTTATCGGTATTCGATGCATCGTTTTCAGTGCCCGCCTTTTCAAGCAGCAATCCTTTGTTACCGCTATTATCGCGAATTGTTGAAACATATTTTGCCAGTGTATCATAAAAGCGGTAGGCAATGCCTTCCTCCTTATACCGGGTTTTCAGCTCACTGGAACTTAGCGTGCGTATTTTGCCATTTACTGAATAAGAAGAAGACTGTTGGCTAAATAGGTTCATGACCCCTTCCGGATTACTTTGAATAGCATTTTTCAGCGCGTCTTCGTCAATGTATAACTTGCCATTTTCGCTATATTCACCAGTATCAATGCCTATATCAAAGATGGTAAGAGATTGTCCGTCAATTGAATCAATGAGAGAGTTCCTCAGTTCCGATAATAGGCCCTTCAGCAATGAGTCGTTTGCCAGTATGCCGGTCTTGGCCTTGGCTTCCCAGCTTGCAATCTCTTCCTCTGTCATTTCAGCTTTTTGATCATCAGTAAGCGGTGGATAATCTGAATCATAGGTTTCATCAATTGCCGCATTTACTGCAGCAATTAAGGTATTGTAGTCTTCTGCAAAATCACTGATCAGGTCGTAAATCCCATCGCTATCCAGTTGTAAACTGACTGCAGCTGCTTCCGGTGTCACCACATTAAGCGTATAAGTTATCCCGCTTACGGTTATGGAATTGGAACTACGGGTCAGTTCCTCGCCATCAATTATAATCTTGGCATCCAGACCGGCAGTCTTAGCAGTTAAGACTGCCTCTAAGAAATTGCTGCCGTCGCCTTCGCTCACAGCCAAAGTGTTGCCTGCGCCGGTATCATCCGCAGTTAATACCAGCTTGCCGGTAATCTCATTGTAGGCCATTGTGGCTCCGCAGTCGGTATCATTGATCTCACTCATCATATCATCCAGTGTGATATCCTGGTCAAATATAAACCCGGTGCCATTGATGGTCAGCTCCAACTGTCCGTCGCTATTAAACTCCAGACCTAACCGGTCAGCAATATCTGCCAGTGTGACTGTTGAGGTATCCAGACGATTAGAAAGAATGGCGCCGCTGCCGAAACCCAGGCTGGATAACCCGCTACTGGCTGATGTGGGACTGCTGACGGTAATTGCCTGAACACCGCTGCCAGTTGCAGCAGTAATGGTCAAATATCCATTGGTATTAAGACCAACTTCAAGTTTTCCCTCACCAACCGCATCATCGATAGCAGTCTGAAGAGTAGCAAGATCGGTCACATCATCAAGCGTAACTGTTCGCTGAGCATCATCCACCGTAATAACTAAACTTTTACCGCTAAGATCAGAATAATCCGGCTCCGAAGTTCCAGTAACAGCGGGAGAAAAGCTGGCACTGCTTTCCCGCGTGGCAGTTGTAGCCAACTGACTGACTTTAATTGTATGATTGCCTGCACTTGCAGCACTGGAATAAGTCGCAGTAACAGCGCTGCTGCTGCTGGTAACTGTATATTTGTTAAAACTTTTTGCGTTAAGTAAACTGTTGGAAGATGTAATGTCGAAATATTTGCTGACAAACGCCTTGACATCCGTAATGATATCCCGGTAAGCATCCTGCCGCCAAGCAGCAAGCTGTTCTTTTTGCTGCAGCTTATTTAATTTCTTGCTTTTTTCTGCCGTTACGAGTTGTTCGACAATAGAATCAACATCGATCCCTGAAGACAAGCCGGTAATGCGTGTGGTTCCGTTTACTGTGCTGGCCGAAATACTGCTTGAACTGGACATTGCTTCCGCCCCCTTTGCTCTGGCCGTGTAAGTCAGGCCAGATAATCAATCAATGTCTTTGTGATAGCCTTTGCTCCAACCGACAGCGAAGCTTCATATACATATTCGGCAGTTGATACCTCCATGCTGGCTTCACTGACATCCACATCTTCGTTATTGCTCTTAAGCGTGGTATAAGTCTCATAATCGGTGCTTAGACGCTCGGCTACCCGGCTTACATAATTCATGCGGGCTCCCAGTGTGGCCTGCGCCTTCAGTATCCGGTCATAATCATCGTCCAAATCGGTAAGCAGGCCGTCCAGAGAAAAAGTCTCTGTTGTTATAGTTGCCGGATCGGTAGATGTGTCAGCCGTTTTATAGCTGGTCATACCGTCCAGCCCCAATAACAACTTGGAAATGGTATCAAACAAATTGGTACCTGCGCCTTCGCCAATCACGTTTTGACCCTCCGTATTCACAATAACATCAGAATTAAAGCCGATATTGTACTTGATCGTCTCTGCCGTCACTGTCTCATATTGGGTATTAGCCGAACAAAAAGCGGTAATCGCGGCATCATCAGTATCTGCCGAAACTACTCCTCCCAAGCTGAGATACTGCCCTTTAAACATCACCGTATCACCAACATCTGTCAAGGTTAAGGCGTATGGTTCCTCGCCAGTGCTAAAGCCGCCGAAAACATAGCGCCCGGCATACGAAGTATTCATAATTTGGATTGCCTCATCCCGGAGTTCGAGGATTTGAGCCTTAATATCCGCTAAATTATCGGTGGTCATCGTGTCGCTGGATGCTTTTACAGTTAATGTTCTAATCTGCTGGACTACATCGCTTAAATCGCCGATTGCACTCTCAGTAACTTCCTGCCAGGATGTAACATCATCCACGTTTTTCTGGTATTGCTCTACTGTTGAGACATAGTTGCGGTATTTGATGGCTCGTGTCGCCACTACCGGATCATCGGAAGCCAATTGTATCTTTTTCTGGGATGACATCCGCTCCTGCGCTTCGCTTAGCCGCCTGGCCGCATTATTGATGTTCCTAACCGTGTTGGCAATCATCATGCTGTTGGTAATTCGCATCCAATTCCCCCATTCTAATCTGAGGACACCATATTGATGGTTGTCGCATAGATTTGATTCCAGGTGCTAATCATCTGGGCCGACGCATTATAGGCTAACTGATACTTGGTCAGATTAGCCGTCTCTTCATCGGTGGAAACGCCTGACACGGAAGACCGGCTGTTGTCAATGTAGGTTGTGATGGTGCTTTGCAGGTCATATTGGCGTTGTGCATAAGAGCTGGCCGTGCCGAGAGTAGAAATAATCGAGTTGTAATAATCCTCAGGTGTGCCGCTGTCAAACATGCGCGTATCTGAACAGAGGCTGATCAGGTCGTCTATATTCTCATTGTTGCCTTCCTCATCTATGGAGGAAGACGCGGCAATTTTGCTCAAATCTTCAAGAATATCGGCTGACAGCGAGATGTTAGCCGCTGTGATATTGGCATATATTTCATCTGTAGTGGCGCCGCTGGCCATTAATTCCGCTGATGACAAGCTATTTCCATCCACATCTGAATAGGAGAAGAAACGAATGCCGGTTGACCCGTCAAGTCCGTACCCGCCTGCGTGACCACTGTAATACGTGCTGCCGTCTTTATAAATGCCTTCATTAAAAGCCTTGGCAAACGTTTGAGCAAAGGTGTTCAACTGATTGATATAATAGGGTATCCCCTTATTGTCAGAGGTTGCTCCGTCCCGAAGCTCCAGATAAGCGTTCAGCGCGCCACTGTCGCCCGCATCAAAGCTATCGCCCGAATCCGCCCACTTGATGTCGTACATACCCTCACCGTCGGCAATAGTATAACATTCCAATTGCCGGGCCTTGCTGCCACTCACCAATGTGGCCCCTGCTATAGTAATCGTGTAGGAATCTTCCGCCACTTCGATGTCAGCTAAGGCGGAAAGCTTATCGATCAGTGCGTCCCGCTGGTCATCAAGTTCGTTGGTAGAAGCGCCGGAAGCCGACGCTACAGCGATCTGCTGATTGAGCCCGGCAATCTGCTGCGCATAGGAGTTAATCTGCTGCACCGTTGTTTTTACATCGCTGTTGATATCATCACGAAGCTGCGCCAGACGCTCCGCGGAGTCACTGAGATACTCGCAGACAGCGGCACCTGTCTGCAGCACTACCGCCCGGGCCGATGAACTGCCGGGATCTGTGGCTAAATCCTCCAGTGCTGCATAAAATTCATCCATTGTTGTAGAAAAACTGTCGTCAGCTCCGCCAAAGATAGTCTCGATTTCCTCCAGATACGTCGACTTAGCCTGCCATTCACCCAGTGAACTATTTTCCTGCCAATACTTTTGATCCAGACGAAAACTGCGGACCCGGTCCACGGAAGTGACCTCGACGCCGGAGCCAACAACACTGTTATTGCTGTATACCGCGGCGGGACCAATGGATACCTGGTTTACAACTTGACGCGAATAGCCGGTGGTATTCACATTGCTTATATTGCTGCTGGTGACAGCAAGCCCGGTCTGGCTGGCAGCCAAACCACGAGAGGCAATGCTAAGGCCCATAAAAGTCGAAGCCATACTGCTCCCCCCAATACTATCCTAACTCCTGAATTAAATCGCCAATGAGACCGTCTATGGTGCTAAGCACCCGGGCAGCGGCGCCGTAGGCGTTCTGATACATAATCATATTGGACATTTCCTCATCCAGTGAAATACTACAAACAGACTGCCGTTGGTTATTCACTTGCTCTACCAGGGCCGCCTGAGTCTCATAGCTGCTTGCGGCATTGCTGCCGGTAGTTCCCAGCCAGGAAGTTAACGCTTCATAGAAGTTGTTAATATCCATGGTAACGCCATCGAACTGATAGCATTCTGAGGTGCTCAGATTACATATGGCAGAAGCAATCGTGTTATTACCTTCTTCTCCTGCTTCACCACTGACGGCGATTTTATCCGGATCTGCCAGTAGTTCGGGGTTAACCTGAATATTGGTAATACTCAGCGCCTGATTTGAATCGATGGTGGTAAAAAAGTCCAACCCGGTACTATCGTCAAGGCCATAGCCTGAGCTATGCAGTGCATTGAGCTCTTCTGCCAGCGTAGTGATCAGGTTATTGAGCGCCTGCCGCAGGGTGCTGATTGAACTGGCCGCGCTGGTAGTAAAGCTATAAGGAAGGCTGTCAGCATCAATGGTCTCATAGCCAGCCTGGCCGGCATCTTCCAAATAAGCGGCTATGCTCCCGCTCGTGATATTAGCTTTGCATTCCAGATCAGCCCACTTCACTGTCAGGGGACTCTCGGTTGAGCCGTCTCCTGACACAGCCAATTGATGTGTGCTGCTGCCACTAACCAGCGTCACCCCGCCGATTGTCACTTGCAGGGTGCCGTTAGACTCCTGGGCGCTGATGTTGGCTAGCGCAGACATTTCATCAAGCAGCGCATCGCGCTGATCTCTTAAATAACTGGCTTCCCCGCCACCGGCCTCCGCTTGGCTGATTTGCTGGTTCAATTCAGCGACTTGTGCAGCCAGGTCATT
>Ga0366773_1065_pt1 | contig 14232 bp, 16 predicted proteins | sample BONcelHN113001D8_FD_207071 | JGI IMG/M metagenome (GOLD analysis project Ga0366773, IMG submission 207071) | Enriched cells from coal bed in the Powder River Basin, Montana, United States - BONCAT cells N11 rep2 HSBNCT.N11.300.1.D8 ...
ACGCAGAGTGTCACCCAGAGACCGTCGCGATGTCGCGGCGCGCATCCCAGGGAGCTGGGGACGCAAGACAAGCTGATGCTGCCTGGCCGCCGGTCATACGACGGCGGGCGTCAGCCGAGAGGTGACAAGGAACACCGGGAGACGACCCTATGACGTTGCTCGCTCGACCAGGCGTGCCGTGGGGTCGGCCGCGAGCCCGGACGTAGGGCCCGGTGCCAGGCGGCTGCGATGCCGAGAACCAAGGATTGGAGGGCGGGACGCCGCCGAAGAGCCCGACGAGCGGTGGGATGGCCAGGTCCGCGGCGCGTGGCCGTGCCGGTGGCGAGGATGGTGCTGGTTGATGGCATCAGGTAGCTCCATTCGCCGCGTGGAGGACCCGATGCGCGTGGCATTTTAGGGTCAAAGTCTCCGGACGTGCCGGGGCGGGTTAGGTGGACGCCCGTCGGCGTTCCGGTCGCCGTGAGCGACGCGTTGAGCGAGCTGGCCTGCGCATCCCGACCGTGATTTGCGAGCTTGGCGGTGCTGATCGGCAGCTCGCTCGGCCGATTAGACAGTCTCAGGGACAGCGCCAGGCTCATGGGACCGCTCCATGGATTCGTGCCTTACGGATCAGCTCTTCCCGCGACCCGGCTCCGAACTTCTCGCGAAGGCTCACCACCTGCTTGCGGACGGTGTTCACAGACACATGGAGGTTGCGGGCGATCTCTGGAACTGGTTGGCCGCCGGCCAGCAGGGGCAGCAACACTTGCTCGCGTTGCGTGAGGCGGATGGGCGCGGTCCGGGGTTGCCCGGAGTCGTTGAGTTGAGCCAGTCGCTGCAGTAGGAGCTGGAAGGCGGGTGCGGAAGGATCGATGTGAGGGCGAACCAACTCGATGAACGCCTCTCGAGCGGGCGGGGGGAGGAGGGCGATATTGAGGAACGTCTCGTGCTGCAACAGCCGCTTTGCCTCCCGGATCGCATCGCCTCGCAGAGTGTCGTTCATGCTGCCGTCAAGGAGAGCTGCGCCCACCCTGATCATGGCCAGGCGGTGGCGATCGATCATGCTCAGGGTGGGTTGGAACGGCCACGCGTCGGCCAGCGCGATGGCCTCGCGGTAGTGCCCGGCCCACAGTCGAACGCGAGCTTGCGACAAAAGCTTGAGGTTGTCGGGCAGGGTTTCAGCGACCTGGGTGGCCGCACCGAAAACCCCTGACCTGATGAGGAGCACCACGCGTACTCGGCTCATCAAGGCTGCCCCCAAAGGCTCCTCATGTTCCCGCCCCGTCAACGAGAGGCGTTGGACGCTGGTTGTCATGTCGCGGATACCGGTGGCTATGTCGCCCCACAGCACCGCTCTCCACGCCTCGAGGGCTACGCGCACTGTCCAGAGCCCGGCCAGTCCCGCAGTCTGGCTGCTCACGAGGGCCAGACAGCGATCTACGCACTCTCGGTCCAAGCGCCTGACCGCCTCATTGCCGTCAGCGAGAATCTCGAACACGTGCCCCTGGCCGCGGAAGCCCCGAACCCCGAGATCATCGTCGACGACGACCACCGGTGGTTCGGAGTGGTGGGCTGGGCCCTCTTCTGTCGAGACGCTCCGCGCGAGGGCCTGCACGCCGGCCGCCATGGTTTCTAGCGGCTCCCAGTCCGCCAACACGGTTGCCCAATTGGCCTCGTTGATCGCGTTGTGCGTGTCGAACCGGCCCAAGGCAAGTCGCGACGCGAACGCGCGGAAGATGGCATGCGACGTGCGGCCTGGGGGGCGACCTGCCCTCGAGCGCCGGTCGATGAATGCGTCGACTTCTTGTTTGGTCTGCCACGCTGCGTCGAGCGGCCGGCCTCCCTGAGCGGTAGGCAGGTGCCCTTCGCCGATCATGCGGAAGGTGCCGGCGCTCACAGCCTCATCCGTGTCATCGCGGACCGACCAGTCGGCATGCAACATCACCGAGTCGAGCAGCAGCCGTCGCAGCACCAAGCCGGCCTGCTGTCCGGCCGGGGCGAGCAGCGAGGCCGCCGCTCCTGAGGCCCAAGTGAGGATGGGGCGCGCCCGCCGCGCCTCGACGGGCAGGTCACGGAACAGTAGGAGTGTCTCTTGCCGCAGGCCGGTCGTATGCTCGCCCAGGAGCAGCCATGTCTGCTCCAAGACATCCCAACGCTCCGCCTCGAGCCCGAACTGCGAAATGATTGGCAGTGTGAAGGGGTCCGGCTGCGCCAGCCACGCGCCGAGGAGCAGCGCACGAGCCGTCCCGGCACCACCGAGGGCCTCCAGTTGAGCCTCCAGCATCGGTAGCCATTCGGGGTCCGGTGTGTAGCCAGCCGGATCCCTCACACGTCGTGCGACGCCCTCCCTGGTGAGTAAGGAGCTGAAAGAGGACCACTGAGGAGCCTGCTGACCCACGCCGCACGCGCGAAGAACTAGGCGGTAGACGTGTTCGTCGAGCCTCGGCCAAAGGGCGAAGGCTCCGATCCACGGATGAAAGGGAGCCAGTGCCTCGTCGCTCGGAACATTCCTCTTCTTCATCATTGCTGAGTAGGGAATTGGTGACGGTGCAGCCGAATCCATGATGACCTCCCTAACTTGAAGATCGGGTAGCTCTCCGGCACAGTTGGAGGGCTAAACGCCGCCGGCCGGTACACGTAGCCCGCCGACAACCAACTAGTACGGGGCCCCCACACCCATGCGCCCGTGCGTCTGGCGACACCAACCCCTCGGTCGCGATAGAAGCGAACATGCTATGACTACCCGGCGACACTCACAGCAGAACGTGCGGCGTAAGGGGCAGTCTCCTGTTGGGCTGGCTCGGTGGTCGCTGCGGCGGTTCGAGGCCACCCTGTCCGGTACCCCGTTGACTTCGCGAGCAGGTCGCCTGCGGGCGGAGGATGGAGGCCCCTCCACTTTCGCCGCGCTTCCCATGATGTCATTGGACAATGAAACGGTGTCCCGGTTTGGGTGATGTACAACTGCCTCGCCTCGGTCGACCTGTACGCTCGTACGCCGCTTGCCAGCAGCTGCCTTGTCCGAGGGACCTGAACACATAGCGGCGTCGGAGCGGATTCCGCGGGAATCGCCCAGAGCGAGACACCGAGTTTGCTTCGACCACGATGACAGTTGCCTCGCATGCGAACTGGTTCCCTATGCGAAGCGGCCTGGTGGGCGGGTCGTTGTCGTGCGCACGCGCGGGTGGGCGCGGGAGCCCGCATCTTTGCATGCCGCGGAGCGGTGGTCTGGACAGTTCTGCTGAAGCGGTCGCCTACGCGGCGGTTGCCTCGGATCGGGACGAACGACCAGGTTGGGGACCCTCCCGAACCTGCCGATCACATCGTGGGAACCGAACGGATTCTTGGAACGAAGCCAGCAACGTGGCGCGAAAGAGATGCCGCCGGCGGTGGGGTGTTCGGCTACTGCGACATGGGGATCGTCACGATGGGCGTGGGCGAGGGGCGTGCGTACAGGTAACCCTGGGCGTGGCTCCAGCCCTGCCGGAGCAGGAGCCGGTGTTGGCTCTCTGATTCGACCCCTTCGGCGACGCCGGTGAGGTGCAGGCCGTTGGCGAGGCCGGCGAGGCCGGCTGAGAGGGCGTTCGCCGCTTCGTCGTCTTCGCTGAGGTCTGCGGCGAAGCTGGCGTCGAGTTTGAGTCCGGTTACGGGCAAGTCGCGGAGGAGGGAGATTGATGAGAAGCCGGTGCCGAAGTCGTCGACATGGATGCCCACGCCCAGGCCCCGAAGCATGGCCAGGTCTGTGGGGGTCCCCGGCTGGAGAGCCATGGCGGCTGTCTCGGTGATTTCGATCACGATACGCCGGGGGTCGACGCCATGCCGGGACAGGGTGTCAGTAAACGCGTCCAGCCAGCCCGGGTGGGCCAGCTGCACAGGGGAAATGTTGACGCTGATGGGTCCGGGCAGGTCCGGGTTGCTCGCCAGCAGTGCACAAACCTGGTCGAGCACATGCTGTCCGATGGTCACGATTAGGCCCGAGTCCTCGGCCGCGGGAATGAAGAGAATCGGGGGGATCAATCCGCGGACCGGATGTTGCCAGCGCACCAGCGCTTCATGGCCCACTACCCGGCGGTCGGCCAGCGTCACGATCGGCTGGTAGTGGACGACGAACTGGGCGGTGCTGAGGGCCTCCCGGATCTCGTCCTCGATGGTAAGGCGTGCCAAGGCTTGTGCGTGCATGTCGTCGTCGAAGAACTGCCAGCGGGCCCGACCCGCCGCTTTCGCGCGGAACAGGGCCGTGTCGGCGTCACGCAACAAGCTCTCGCTTGTGGAGTCCGGTGCGTTCAGGGCGATACCGATCGACGCGGCGGGCACGACCTTGTGCCCGCGGACCGACACCTCGGCCCCGACGATATCCACGATCTGTTCGGCCACGCGTTCCATGTCGCGCGCATCCACCACATCAGGGACGACAATGATGAATTCGTCCCCTCCCATGCGCCCAAGCCGGTCTGTGGGGCGCACGACGCTGGCGATCCGGTCGGCGACCGTCACCAGGAGCTCATCACCGGCCGCGTGGCCCAGGGAGTCGTTCACAATCTTGAAGTGGTCAAGGTCGACGAACAGCACCCCGACCTGGTTGGCGATGCCGTTCGTCGCCTCTAGATCCGCCTCCAGCCCGTCCACGATCCAGGCCCGGTTACGCAGCCCCGTCAATGGATCATGGAACGCTTGGTACGCCAGCTGTTCTAAGGCTTCGTGCTCGGCTGTGGTGTCCACGTACTGGACCAGCAGGAAATCGGGGCGCCCGCCAGTGCCCGCGATCAGCTTTGCGGCGCGCTTGACCCACAGCACGTGGCCATCCGCACGGACGAGCCGGACCAACGCGGATTCGGCGGGGGCGTCGGCACCACCGGCGACGTCGGCCGCCCGAAGGCGAACGAGCAGTTCCGCATCGTCGGGGTGCACCACGTCTTGCACGGAGTGAGATGTGAGCCAGGCCTCGTCGCGTCCTAACAGACCGGACATGGAGCTGTTGACCACTCGCCACGAGCCACCCACCTCGCTCAGAGCCATCCCGACGGGAGAGGACATCATGGCCGCGCGGAACAAGGACTCGGACGCCGCCAGAGCCTGCTCGGCCACCTTGCGCTCGGTGATATCCATCACGTACCCCAGCAAACCTACGGTCCGTCCCCGATCGTCTCGAACCACCTCGCCCCGGACGTGCACCCAGCCCCGGGCGGAGTCTGCTCCGAACGTCTCAAGTTCCAGGTCGTAGGGGAGCCCCGTTTCGGAGGTCCCGGCCACCGCCGCGACCAGCTGCGCCCAACCATCGGCCCCGTACAAGTGCTCGTGCTCCGCAAGACTGGGAGCCGGTAGGGCCGGATCCCGGCCGAACAACTCGAACAACTCCTCCGACCAATCCACCTGGTTAGAGGCGAGGTCGAGGCTCCAACTCCCCAGACGCGCCATACCCTGCGTCGCTCGCAGCATTCGGTAACTGCGCTCCAGCCTTGCGGCGGTGACGTCCAGCGCCGTGACCAGGACGCCATCCTCATACGGGGTCGCCCGTTGGGTGAAGGCCCCCCGGACCCCGTTCTCATCCACCCACGGCACGTCAATCACCACAGCGCCTTGGGTGCGAATGGCCCGAACGTCGGCGTCGAAGACACCGTTGTCCCGCGATGAAGGGAACAACTCGATCAAACCGCGGCCGACAACGTCATCGTTGCTCATGCCATACAGCTTCAGGGCCGCGTCATTGACGAAGGAATACAGCAGCTCCACGATCGCGCCGGCCTCATCACGAACGGGCGTCATGATGAATACCGGGTACGGTGCTGTACGCAAGGCCTCGCGCGCCTGCGTCTGCGTGCGCCGTTCTTCGTTGATCGACACCGGGGCTCCCGTCGAAACTTCAGGTACGCGATGCCAGCAAGCGACCACGACAAGCCTAACTCTACGCGGACAGGACGGTTTCGATGACATCCTGGCCGGGGAGACGACCGGGGTCACCATCGTCGTGCGGCCCGGATGGTGAAATACGCCGTGATCCCGCGTGTGGCCGCTGGACGGTGCGCGAGGCAACGGTTCCTGTGGCCGTCGGTAGACATCAACGCCCCGCAACACGTTTGGAGCCGCTGATTATCTAGGAACGCCGGCAGGCGGACCGCGAGACGACACCGAGCCGACCCGCCGTCGTCCTTCCTTCAAGAACAGGGGCTCGGAGAACAAGGTCAGGGGGTCGGTCGAATAGCGCACGATGGGACCGACCTCGTAAGGGGCACCATGGCTGACCATCGGCTGACCAAACCTTGCACCAAGTGAGGGCGTGCTGGTGGACGGCATGCTCGCAAGGCGGGAATATGGAAGCGCGGAGTTCATGTGCACATGAACCCGAAAAGTGAATCAACGCCGCGACAGCAGCTGCCTAGACCCCTCCGCAGCTGGCCACCACCGCCAAGGTGGCGCGTCACGTCCCCAATGCCCGGCAGGCACGGATGAGTAACTTGCCCAAGGGTGCTAGATCGGTCGGGGCCCTCGACCCTCCCGGGGCCCCGACCGAGGCATCCGCGCTACGTACTCCCCAGGGCGGCCGCTACGAGGTGGACCCTATGGCTGCGACTGCGATGCGGTTGGGACGTGCACGCGCCATCGGCCCACTCCATTTGCAGTCAGGTGCGGGGGGTTCGGGCCCGCGAACGTATCGCCTTGCATCATGTGAACCTTGAGGAGACCACGGTCACACCCTTGACCTTGCGACCAGCTCGAGGCGGGGGCTGTCCGACTCCCTGGCCGCCGAGGCGCGGTTCCCCGCGGCACCCCTTGGCAACGGCAACCTACGAAAGGGTTCTCGAAACGCTCGGTCCTAGACGCATTCCACAATTTTCTGAAGCGGTGTCCGCAAACGAGTGACACCCTCATGGGTGACATTTTTTGGGCGCTTGCTTTGCGGGTGGCAACCACATGCCCCGATTAGGCGGGGGGCGTCGCGCGTGTCGATTTTGGCGTATGATCGTAGCGTGGGCGGTGCGACCCTTGCCGAGGCCACGGCCTGATTTTCATTATGTGTCAAGGGCCGGCGTTGACCGGGATTGAGAGTCAGGTTGTTTAAGGGCCGCATGCCTTCCTGTTTCGGGTGTTGAGGGGAGCCTCCTGAATGAGCGGATCGACACTGGTCGTCGCACGACCGCCGGTAAACAACTGCGTGCAGCTGGCTGCGATCCTTCCCGGCGGGACCCATTGTGACCGCCGGCTCGCAAGGTCCTTCAGGTCCGGGAGTGCGGTGACCCGGTTGTGATGTCGCTCTGTCGGTTCTCGTTTCAAGCGGGCCTGCAGCAACCCGCTCCAGGGGTATGCCCGCCCACATCGATGTTGGGGCTTTCCTTGAGGATGGCAAGCCTCGTCCGAGCGCTGGTCGCTGTCCGCTTTGCGGCGCGGCGCGAGTCCGGGAAGTTGTTGGGAGCTGGGTTGTTGTGATCGCACCCAAGAGAAGTCACTCAGGGGTGTCCGGCCTGACCCCCTCGCTGGTTGCAGCTCGACGCGCCGGACGTCGCAACGACACCGGCATATCCAGTCACGGACAAGCGTCGGACCCTTCTGGCGATGCCGGAGTGCTCCAAGCTCAGCTCGCGGCCACCCAGGCGCTGCTTAAAGCAGAATCGGGCCCCGAGGTGCGTACGATTGTGTGGACCCTGGTTCACGCCCTTGGAGGAAAGATGACCCCGGCGCGGGGGGCTGATCCCGCGACGGTCCTCCCGATAGATCTTTCACTGGGTCTGGCGGAGCCCATGCTGCCGCTCGCGGCGCCGGCCAGCGAGGCCGAGGTCCGCATCCGGGAGGTACTACCCGGTTTCCTGGACTCGGCAAGGTTGGTGCTCTCCAGGATTCACGCCACCAACCGACGGGACAAGGAGGCCAGCCGTGACCAACTCACCGGTCTGCTGACACGGCGAGCCTGGATGCGACGACTCGCCGCGGCGGTACCCGGGGACAGCGTCTGCCTCATTGACTTGGATCACTTCAAAGCCGTGAACGACACCGGCGGTCACGCTGCCGGTGATGCCCTGCTGCGTGCAATCGGCCAGGTCGTTTTGGGGGCATTCCGAACCGGCGACTCCTGCGGACGTTACGGCGGGGACGAACTCGTCTGCCTGACACAGGCATTCTCCGCCCAGGATCTTTTTCGCAGGTGTGAAGATCTCCGGCAGACCTGGGAGGCGGGGAGACCCCCGGCCGGAGCCGACGTGGGATTGTCCATAGGCGTCGCCGAGGTCCGCGAGAGCGGCGGTCTAACGGCGCTTCAGGCGGCCGATGCAGCGATGTACCGAGCCAAGGGTGCCGGACGCAACCAGACCGTACTCGCCTCCAACGGTGACTATCACGCATGGAGCGACTGATGACCCCAGTTGCCGACCCCGCCGCCGACTACTTTCAAGCGATCCAGACGTTCGACCCTTACCGGGCCACCAACGTTGTGCTTGAACTCCTGGATCAAGCCACACCCATGCAGAACATCACCGAGGAAGTCCTCGCCCCGGCACAGGTCCGCGTCGGTCACTTGTGGGAGTCAGGGGTCTGGTCCGTTGCCGACGAACACGCAGCAACCTCGATCACTGAAGGGGCGCTGGCCACCCTCACGCACGCCGCACGACGAAGGCCCGATGCTGGCGCTCGCCACGTCGCGGTGGCTTGTGTGGAAGGTGAATGGCACAGCCTTCCAGCGCGCATGATCGCAGCCGTCACAGAGGCAACAGGCCGAGCGAAAGTCACCATCCTCGGCCCATCCCTGCCTGCGGAACAGCTCCATCGCCGACTGGCGGCCGGGGACATCGACCTGGTCGCACTCTCCTGCACCATGCCGACAAACCTCATCGGCGCAGCGCACTGCATCGCAGCGGCGCACGACGTTAACGTGCCCGTGATCGTAGGCGGCCGCGCATTTGGTGCAAATCCCCTTCGGGCAAGGGCCATCGGCGCCGACGGCTGGACTGAGGACGCCCGGGCACTTCTCGGGACCATACCGCCCATGGCGCGACGAGAACTAACGATCCCGGCCGAAGCCTTGTTTCTCAACGCTCTCGACGAGGACACCCTGACAAGTGCCTACCAGCGGTTGGCGCAGGCCATTCCCATGCTTCGTGATATGCCCTACCCGCAACAGGCTGGGGCTAAGGAAGGTCTGCGCTGGCTAGGGCGATTCAGCGCCAATGCGCTCCTTACCCACGATGCGACCATCCTCGAGGATGCACTCCTCTGGTGCGCCCGGCTCCTACAAGGCAAAATGCCGCCAGAGGCTGTGACGACCTGCGCGCAGATCCTGGCCGAAACCGTCGCATCGCAGTGCAGCGAAGGTGCAGCCATGCTTCGTGACTCAGCCGCCACGGTGGGCGCGAAGCTTCACTGATTGGGAGACACGAGATGTCAACGTCGTGAGAATGGAAGCAACCCAAGGCAAGGGCATCCCGCCGACTTCACCTCCGTGCACCTGCGGCCGGTCCGCGCAGTGACTGCTCCTCAGGAACTCGATTTGCCGCGGAGCAGCGGCTGCCATAACCTGCCCGATCCTCACGCACGCTGGATGTCTCGCCGAGCCGCCGGCGGGACGGCGTCCGCTATGCCAATCACATGGCAGCCATACGCTCCCACGACTCGCCAGACATCTACACCTGACCCCAGCCTCCTCATCAGGGTGGCCTCACGGTTCGAGGATGCCGGAACCCTCTCGGTGTGCCTCCGAGCGCCTCAGACCCTGATCAGTGTCCTGAAACTTCTTCCGGGCGAGATGGTCAGGCATAGTCGCTTGACAATCTGGAAAAGGCGCCGCCGCGTTCTTTCGCAGCGCAGGTCTGCGGGCTCATGGATAACATGACCGAAAAAGATAGTACACATGGCGGACCTGTAACCCTTACGGGTGGCACCCGAATGGGGGACATATTCCCCCTCAGTATCGCAGTCCGGAATTGAACCCGCGGAACGGTCTACAATGGGTTCACATTAGGATAGTCTTCAGCTTCCGCTCAGCGGAATTTGGCCCGCGACGAGTTCGGGGCCGGAGCCGGTTGAGCAACGATCGCGTAGTGGTCCGCCTTCCACGGTGTGCCGCGAGTTGCAGTCGTGACCCGGCTACGAGAGGGGGACCACAATGCTATATGCCTCCGTTCTTAACTCGCATGAGGGCAAGCGACCACGCGGCCTTGCGTCGCCCGTCGGAGACATTCCGGAGCGGATGGCCGATCCCAGGACGCCAGGCGGCGAGGCCGTCCGTGGGGGCCTTAGCGACGGGCCAGCTCGATGACAACGGCAGAAAGGGTGCATGCGTCGTCGAGCCGCCCGACCTCGGCCCTGGCAGCTGCGTTGGCTGGATCGCGAATCGTGCCGTTCGATGCACTTCGGGCCTACCCGCTCGATGCCGCGAGTGACGCCCATGCTCAAGGCGGAACTCAGCGCGATGCAGGCGCTGCTTCGGGCCGAGTCGCCGCCTGAGGTTGCCGCCATCGTTGCCACCCTGGTCCACGATCTGGGCGGCACGTTGGCTCCGACTGGTGACACGAACGCTGCCGCGGCGTTTCCCAATGATGTCCCCATCGACCTTGGTGAGCCGCACCTACCCCTAGCCGAGCCGGGCAGTCTGGAGGCCCTACGCCTTGCGGAGGTCCTGCCCAGGTTCATGGAAGCTGCCCGTGTGGTCCTGTCGCGGATGCACGGGCCGCTGCGGCGATATGAGGAGGGAGCCCGGGACCAGGCAACAGGGTTGCTCACCCGTCGGGCGTGGTTGCGCCGACTTGCTGCGGCTGCACCGGGGGACGGGGTCTGTCTGATCAAGCTTGTGGATGAGGAGGCGTTGGGCGACTCAGCGGGGGGTGACAGGGACGTCGTCCTGCGGGCCGTCTCTGCTCTCATGCTGCGAACGTTCCGCCTTGACGATTCCTGTGGCCGTTATGCGGCGGGGGAACTGGCGTGCTTGACTGTCGGCTTTCACGGTGCCGGCCTCAGGGATCGGTGCGAGCAGCTGCAGCGGGCCTGGCGCGTAGACAGCGTCGCCTTCGCGCCTGACGCTCGGCTTCGGATTGAAGTCGCGGACGTCGGACCTCGCGGAGGTGCGGCAGCACTCCGAGCTGCAGAGTTGGCACTACACGGCGGCGGTCAGCCAGGACGCAACGCAGCCGAGTTCGCCTCGCCCGCTGCCTACGCCCAAGTGCGGCGCGCATAAGACCCTGCGACGACCAGCACACGACCACCCCCTATTTCCGCCTTGGGGTCGCCCGGTTCAACGCTCAAGCGCCGCTCTTACAACCCGTGACTCTCGTATGGGTAGGTCAGGGAAACGCCCTGGCTTGCGCACAGGTTCTTCGACCGGGTGGTCCCTGCGTGGTCATGGGCAAAGTCCTAGCTTCTTGCCGCGTTGAGGGCGGCGGTGGCCAAGTGGAAGGGCCCGCTCTTCCACCGTTGCGTGGCAATCATCCTGGCGCGGTGACAGGGGCCTCCACGATCACTCCACGGCGGCTTTCTGTCCGAGGCCGAGAGAGAAGATGGGGTTCATGCCCGCTCGTGCGAGTTGAAGCACTGCCTCGTGAACGGCGCACGTGCTCGACAATGCAGGTGTTCATGCCAGCCCCGAAACATCACCACCGTGACATCCACTTCATGCAAGATGGCGCCAAGCAGTCCGGCCCGTTCTGAGGGCGACGACGCATGGTCGGTGTCGCGAAGGGACGAGCACCGACATGATTGGCGTCCTCAAGCCAGTAGGTGGGCTACCGCCTACTAAGTCAGAGCCAACTGTGATCCGGTTCAACCCGACCGGACTCCCGCTTTCGCGGTGATTAGCCCCCGGGGTGCCGCTTAAGGGCTGCCAGCTTCGGCAACGGCGAAGGCACATGCGGCGGCTACGAAGTGATCACCGTGACTCTTGGTTGACGGTCGTTCGCGGATGGCGATTGGAGGGCGACGAAACTCGTGTCATGGACGCGTTCAAACGCAAGCAGGTGGAGCTTCAGCTGCACCTGACAGCGGGGACGCGCTGCTCACCGACGCCGACCCCGCCAGGATCGGCCAGGTGTTGGGCAACTTGCGTTCGAACGCCCTGCGTCACACCCCGGCCGTCGGCCGGGTGGATGTCGAGGTCACGCCGAACGATGCCTCGGTGAGCTTCGAGGTGACCGACAACGGTGATGGCATAGCGGCTGAGCATGTTGACCGGATCCTCGAACGGTTCTACCGGGTAGACACAGCCCGCGACCCGGAACACGGCGGCACAGAGTGGGTCTGGCAATAAGCCGGGCCATCGCACGAGCACACGGCGGCGAACTCAGCGCTGAAAGCGCCGGCATTGGCTTGGGCACCACGATCACGCTGAGCATGCCCATGGCCGAACGAACTTCAGAGAAACTTCACACCGCACGTTAGGGGACGGTCCTTCAACCGGGCAGGCTGGAGGGACGACCAACGAGAGGCCCCCCTTGCCGAATATCTTTGCCCAACGCCGCCGCATCTCCGGACTGGCTGGGGGTCATGGCTACGCGAAGCTACATGGCAACTCACCCTCCAGGCCGATGGGAATCAATCACGGCATGCGAGATACGATTCCTCCTCGACGCCAGGCCCTCGGCCTTACCATCATGGCCCCAATCCTGGCGCTTGCCCTCGCTGGCTGCTCGGGTTCAGAAGTGGTCGCCACGGACACAAACAACCAGACCCGTGCATCCACCTCGGCAGGGGAGGGCCTTCCCAGCCAGCATGTGCACGGTGTCGCCTTCAACTCCGCCGACGACAAGGTGTATCTCGCCACCCATGACGGCCTGTTCCGTTACGACTCCAGCGGCCCGGTGCGGGTAGGTCCGGTCATCGATCTGATGGGGTTCACTGCGGCCGAGCCTGGACACTTCTACTCCTCTGGCCACCCCGGCGTGGGCGTGGACATGCCCAACCCCGTGGGTCTGATCGAGTCCACCGACGCAGGCCAGACCTGGACAGCCCTCTCGCGGGCAGGGCAGACCGACTTCCACGCGCTCACCGCCTCCCGAACTGGGGTCCTGGGTGTAGACGGAGCAGGAGTCGTGGCCAGCCCTGATGGGCGGAACTGGATCAACCTTCAACCGCCCGTCGCAGTCCATGCCATAGCCGTGTCACCAGACGGGGCAACCGTAGTTGCCACAAGCCAGTCGGGGCCTGCACGCTCGAGCGATGGCGGCACGACCTGGATGGTCCAGCCGGAGGCGCCGCTCCTGCAGCTCGTACACTTCGCGGACAATCAGAAGGCAGTCGGCGTCGCACCGGACGGCAGGGTCTATCTCAGCGACAACGCAGGAGCAACCTGGGACCCTCGGGGCACCGTCGGCGCACCGCCGCAGGCAGTCACCGCACGCCCACAACCGGACGGGCAACTTGAGATCCTCGTCGTCACTGCCACCGCTCTTCGGCGATCAACCAACGGCGGATCCTCGTTCACCGACTGACCCCCGGCGACTGCCTTTACGGTGACAGGACCGCCGCATCCCCCGGCCACGCGGATATGGCTCTACCGGGGTTAGCTGGCGGGGCTAGCTGTGTCGGTGTTCGAACCGGGCCGGTCTGACGCTGCAGAAGATACTACATCAATATCTAACCATTGACACACTCACAATAAAAAACAATAGATGATGGCGCCGTCGAGAAGCTGTCCGGTATTGACGGTCCCGCAGGCATCCACACAGGGATTGGAGACAAGATGGCGAATCATGGGCTCCATGGTGCCCCGAGAAGTGGGCTACGCCCACGCTGGATGGCGAGTGCGGGGCCTAACCGGAGCTGCTGTGACGACCCGAAGGCTGGCGCCTGCCGGCGAGCTTGCTCTTCGTTTGCCGAGATCACGAGTTGCCGCTCGCAGCGGATGAATCTTGATCGAATCTACACACAATGCCGTCCGGACGGGCGTGTGCTGCGGGCACTGTTGAGAGGACTGGATCCAGTGAAGGGACGGACGTCTGAGCGGGTGTGAGCCCATCGGAAGTCGCCGCCCTTGCCCCCGATGCACGAAGGAAGCAACCCAGCCCATGAACAGCACCCGTCTTGCCCTGATCGCCGTGGTGCCTGCGGCGCTACTGGCCCTGCTCACAGCATGCGCATCACCCGTCGCCGTTCCAGCGGGGACCACAGCCGCGCCGAGCGTGACCCGGACGACTGACAGCACTGCCAGCCACAACGAATCGGATACCACCTTCGCGCAGATGATGGTGACGCATCACGAGGGGGCGATCGAGATGGCTGCTCTCGCCGAGACGAAAGGAAGCAGCAGCGAGGTCCGCAACCTTGCTGGCCGAATCAGGGCTGCAC
>Ga0366773_1063_pt1 | contig 13654 bp, 11 predicted proteins | sample BONcelHN113001D8_FD_207071 | JGI IMG/M metagenome (GOLD analysis project Ga0366773, IMG submission 207071) | Enriched cells from coal bed in the Powder River Basin, Montana, United States - BONCAT cells N11 rep2 HSBNCT.N11.300.1.D8 ...
GATAAAGGTAGGGATCGGGAAGGCTGCCAGTCCGGCCACTCCCAGCGTCAGCATAGTGAAAAACGGACCTGATTCCAGGCTCATCAGTGAATAGGCTGCGGCATCGTCCTTTTTGCCGAACTGTCCGACCAAGGCCATATACAGGCCGCCGTTGGTATCATTCATGGAAGCGACAATGGCCAGGACTGACAGTCCGGTAAAGAAGCCCGATTCAACCATGCCGGTTGGTATAAATTGTGCGGCGATAAGACCCAAGCCAGTGCCGCAAAGCAATTTTGTGCCCAACAGAGCGCCGCCTTTTTTCAGAATATAAGGCGTTGCCTTCAGATCGATGGTAGCGCCGATGCATACGAAAAATACCGCTAGAATGGGCAATGACCCATTCATCACCGCATAGGTGAAAGAACCCAGGGTTTTTCCTAAATCAGGGAAGAATGTGGTGATTAATGCTCCCAACAGCAAGGGCCCTACCATCATTCCGCCGGGTAACTTTTCAATTGTCCGCTTAATTTGCATGGGAATAATCCTCCTTAGTTATTTATGTAAGGTATGGTCAGGGGACCAAATGGCAGTATGGCGATTCTGACGTTCTCGCCATATTGCTGACTCAATTCCGCCAGTGTCGTGTTGATATCTTTAATTGGCTTGAATTTAGCATTTTTCACAACTTCATCGTCCAGAGTCGAATACAGGAGGCAGTCGGCTTTGATTTGAACTTTGGCCTGAACTTGAACTTGCCACTGGTCAAACATGCTAAAAGACGGGTCATTAATCATATCCAGAAGTTCCTGCGGTGTATCTCGCATTTGCAATATTTTGGCATAGTTACCGTGATCCGGTATGCCGTCAGAGCATTCGGAGGCGCTAATGATGGTCCCGCCCTGCCTGACGATTTGTGCGGCGGCGCTCATTCCCTTTACAGTCTGGTATAGATTCTGATCCAGCGGATAGCCGGAATTCGTTGTCACGACAATATCAAAGGCCTGATCACCCGCATACATAGCATGCTTTTTGACAAACTCGCAACCCTTGCGGTGAGCTTTGATCACATCCCCGGCAAATACTTTGGTTATTTCTTTATTGCCGTTCAGTGTCACATTTAGCATAAAATCGGGTTTTGCCATCAGGCAGTTCTGCGTGGCTGAATCCTGCAAGATATTCCCTTCAATAACGCCCCAGGCACTGTTGGGATGGCCGATCATTTGGGCATTGTGAAAATCCAGAATGGTTTTGATCCCGGAGACACCGGGCTGAATTCCTTTGGGACCACCGGAGAAACCGGCAAAAAAATGTGGTTCAATAAATCCGGTAACAATTTTAAAAGATGATTCCACATACGTTTTATTCAGATAGACGTCGGAGCCATAGCTGTTGCGTCCCACATGAACAAGCTTGCTGTCATCAAAAGAATCATGATTTTCAATACGAACCGTGTCGACAATTTCCTGTCCCAGCATGCTTACCAGTTCTTCCGGGGTATTGGGGCGGTGACTGCCCACGCCGTTGATGATGACAAAGTTCTCTTTCGGTACATGCCCTAATTCTTCAATAATCCATGGCACTAATTTGTGATTGGGTGTTGGCCTGGTCATGTCGGAAATTACGATGGCCACCTGATCGCTGGCCTTAACCAGGTCTTTCAAGGGTGCAGTGCCAATCGGATTTCTCAGAGCTGCCGTTACCTCGCTTTTTTCATTGATCAATCCCGGCAAGTCTTTTGGCTCAATGACCAGTGCCTCGTCCGGAACGGAAATTGTCAAACCCTGCCTGCCGTAAGCAAGATGGACTTTCTTCATTTGTCTTTCCTCCTTGTGATCATTTTTTGCTGTAATTTTAAGAACCATATTTAATAAAATGCAGAAAATGTGCCAAATTTAGAAAAAGACAAAAATATTTTAGTTTACTAAGGATTCCCTGGTTTATAGACGTTCTCACTAAAAACCGGCAGGTAATTTTTTGATGAGAAAAAAGTGAGGAATAGAAGAAATGTGAGAAGAATTGTTCTTACATTTCTTCTATTTCTGTTATATAATATGCACTACAGTCTTGACCAAAGGAGGAACGGCCGGTGAATATAAAAATATGGATTGTCGCTCCTTTCGAAAACATGCAGATAACCACAGAACAGGTGATTTTCGAAAATGACATTGAACTGGAAAACTGCCAAATTGTCGTATCCAACTCCCAGTGTGATGTCAATGGTTTGCAAGGCGGACTGCCGGAGTTGCACAAAGCGCAGGAATGGGGGGCGGAGGTCATTGTAAGCCGCGGCGGAACGGCAACGTATATCGCTGAGCGCACCGATATTCCCGTAGTTGAGATTCAGGTTACGGCCCTGGATATTCTCCAGGCCTTCCGTAAATCCGGCAATGAATCCCAGGTGGGGATTGCCGTTTGCCAGAATATAACCTATGAATGTGAAAGTCTGAATGAATTTCTCGGCATACGCCTGCATCAGATTGATTTACAGGATGATTACAACTACGAAGGAATCGAGCGAGCTTTGAAGCAGGGCATCAAGGCAGTGGTGGGCGATGCGCTGGCCATCAAGTTTGCAGGCTCAATCGGCATCGCAGGATATTTAATTGAATCGGGAAAAGCTTCGTTGTATAAGGCGATTAAAGAAGCGGAAGCAGTTGTCAAAGTACGCAGGAAAGAGCAGGCACAGGCGGAATTGCTTAGAACGGTCATTGATTCATCAACCGACGGTATTGTGGCGATAGATGACACCACGCGCATCACCCTGTTTAATAAAGTAGCAGAGGAATTGTTTCATGTCAGCCGGAATCAGGCCATACGGTGTCCCGTTAATGAAATTATTCCCAATACCCGACTCCCTTATGTTTTGTATACTGGGCAATCTGAGATTGCTGAAATTCAAACAATTGATACCAGGAAGATTGCCACCCAACGCTTTCCCATCAGGACAGGAGAGCAAATAACCGGCGCCGTGGCAACCTTCCAGGAAATATCGCAACTGCAAAGGTATGAGCAGTCTGTCCGGCAGAAGCTCCATGATAAAGGACTGATTGCCAAATGCCATCTGGAACAGATCGTCGGTGATTCTCCTGCCATGGAAAAAGTGAAAAAACTTGCCGGTGTCTATGCCTCAACCGGTTCTACCGTATTAATCACCGGCGAGTCCGGCACCGGCAAGGAACTGTTTGCCCAGAGCATCCATAATTTCAGTTCCCGCTGTAATGCGCCGTTTGTGGCCGTAAATTGTGCCGCACTGCCAGAAACCCTGCTGGAAAGTGAATTGTTCGGGTATGAGGAGGGGGCATTTTCCGGGGCGAAAAAAGGCGGAAAAATCGGCCTGGTGGAGCTTGCTCACGGCGGAACATTGTTTCTCGATGAAATTGGTGAGATGCCTTTGTCCCTGCAGTCCCGGATCCTCAGGACAATCCAGGAGAAAGAAGTCATGCGGCTAGGCGGACAGAAAATTATCCCAGTGGATTTGCGAATCATCGGTGCCACCAACCAGGATCTTGAAAGACTAGTTGCCAACAAGATTTTTAGAGAAGACTTATATTACCGTCTCAATGTCCTGCCGCTGCATCTGCCGCCATTGAGGGAACGTTCCGGGGACATCGGCCTGCTGGCCGAATACTTCATACGCAAGCTTAAAACAAGGAAATCTACTATTAATCGGATTTCTGATGAGGCTGTGCAAGTACTGAAAAGCTACCCCTGGTCCGGCAACGTACGGGAATTCGCCAATGTAATGGAACGGCTGGTCCTGCTCTCACCCGGTGAAACCATTGAGAAGCAGCATGTGGAAGAAGTTTTAAATTTCCCCCACCGGATTAGTTCCCCGTCCATGGCATCTCCAGATATCTGGTCTTTGGTGGATGAGTACCGGAAAAACGGCATGGGAGCCCGGAAGATCGCTACAATTCTTGCCCAAAAAGGTTATGAAATAAAATATTACCAAGTTGCTTACCATCTTGATAAGACAAAGAAACTTCTTCGGTTATGATCGCTTTTAGTTTCGACAAGCTCTTGATTTCATTGACTTCCTATGGTATCCTATATTTACCTCAGGCGTGTATGCCGGAGGCGATAATTGTGCATATTGAAGTATGTACAATATTCTTAAGAATTAGGGCAATGCAGGAGAGTAGTAACTTGTACTTTTCAGCGAGTCAGGAATGGTGTGAGCCTGACATACTTACAAGTGAAGGCGCTCCGAAGGCTGCGAGAGGAAATTTCTTGAGGGAAAGAGTAAAACTCGTAATAGAACCAAGGTGGGTCATTTTTGGCCAATCAGGGTGGAACCGCGGGAACTAAACCTCCCGTCCCTGTAACATTTTGTTACGTGGACGGCAGGTTTTTTTGTATTCTCATCCCTTATTAAGAGGAGGTATTTGTATGACGTTTCAGGATATTATTTTGACTCTGCAAAATTTCTGGGCGAAACAGAACTGTATTATTCAGCAGCCTTATGATGTTGAAAAGGGCGCTGGAACGATGAATCCGGCTACTTTTTTGCGGGCACTGGGCCCCGAACCTTGGAATGTGGCTTATGTGGAACCTTCGCGACGTCCTGCTGACGGTCGCTATGGTGACAATCCTAACCGTTTGTTCCAGCATCACCAGTACCAGGTTATTATGAAGCCGTCACCGGCGAATATTCAGGAGCTTTATTTAGAGAGCCTGACTTTGCTAGGCATTGATCCGGCTAAGCATGATATCCGCTTTGTTGAGGATAACTGGGAATCACCTACTTTAGGTGCCTGGGGCTTGGGCTGGGAAGTCTGGCTTGATGGCATGGAAATTACCCAGTTTACGTATTTCCAGCAAGTAGGTAGTATTGACGTTAAACCCGTATCGGTTGAGATTACCTATGGTTTAGAACGTCTGGCCATGTATATTCAGGGCAAGGAAAATGTATTTGACCTGGAGTGGGTCAATGGTATTACCTATGGAGATGTTTTCCATCGCAATGAAGTGGAGCAATCACACTATAATTTTGAATTGGCTGATACGGCCTTGCTGTTTCAACTGTTTGATATGTATGAAAAGGAAGCCATCCGGGTTATTGAAGCAGGCTTTGTGCTTCCTGCCTATGATTACGTGCTGAAATGTTCTCATGCCTTCAATTTACTTGGTGCCCGGGGCGCAATCAGTGTTAGTGAACGGACTTCCTTTATTGGCCGGGTTCGCAATATGGCCCGCTTATGTGCGCAGGGCTATTTGGAACAACGGGAAAAACTGGGTTTTCCACTCTTGAAAGGGGGTAAATAAGTATGGCAAAGGATATTCTGTTAGAAATCGGAACGGAAGAAATACCTGCTAAATTTATGCCGGGCGCCTTAAAGCAGTTGGCAGAGCTTGCCAAAGCCATGCTTGTGGCCGAGCGAATTAATTATAGCGAAATTCGGACGGTAGGAACGCCGCGGCGGTTAACCCTGATTGTACGCCAGGCGGACGAGCAGCAGGCGGATAAACGCAGTGAAAACAAAGGACCGGCAGTTAAAATAGCCTATAATGAGGATGGATCTGCCTCCAAAGCAGCACAAGGCTTTGCCCGCGGGCAAGGCGTGGACGTAGCTCAATTGGTAGTAAAGGACGGGTATGTCTATGCTATTGTGGAAGAAACCGGACGGTCAGTGCGTGAATTGCTGCCCCAACTGTTTCGTACTCTTATTGATAGCTTGAATTTCCCGAAAAACATGCGCTGGGGTAATATTGATATGCGTTTTGTCCGCCCCATACGGTGGATGGTCGCTCTGTTTGGCAGTGAAGTTATTCCTTTCACCGTTGCTGAAGTTACGGCCGGCAATGTTACCCGAGGCCACCGGTTTATGAGTAAAGGTGATATTGCTGTAACATCCGTTGATGACTATTTCAGCAAATTAGCTGAGAATCATGTGATGGTCGATCAGGATGTCAGACGTGCTGTTATTCGCGAGCAAATTGAAAAAATGGCGGTTAGCCAAGGCGGAACAGCCAGTATAGACGAAGATCTGTTGGAAGAAGTAGTATTCCTTGTGGAATATCCGACTTCTTTATGCGGACGTTTTGAAGATAAGTATCTTAGCCTGCCGCCGGAAGCGGTAATTACACCTATGCGGGAGCATCAGCGGTATTTCCCCGTGTTTGGTAAAGACGGTAAGCTGTTGCCTGTATTCATTACCATTCGCAACGGCGGGGCTGACTATATTGATATTGTGCGCCATGGTAATGAGCGGGTGCTGAGAGCCAGACTGGATGATGCCAGATTTTTCTTTGAAGAAGATCAAAAAATAAAACTTGCTGACCGGGTTGAAAAACTCAAGACAATTGTTTTCCAGGATGGATTGGGCACGTTGTATGACAAAACCAAACGACTGGAGGAATTGTCTGCCTTCATCATCATCCATGCCGGCAGGGCAGAGTCTGAATTGGTTACCGCCAAGCGGGCAGCTTATTTGGCTAAAGCTGATCTTGTAACCGGTATGGTAAATGAATTTACCGAACTTCAGGGCGTGATGGGCCGGGAGTACGCTAGCTTAAGCGGTGAAGACTCTGCCGTTGCTACCGCTATTTACGAGCATTACCTGCCTCGTTTTGCCGGAGACTCGTTGCCGGCATCGGTAAGCGGTCAGGCCGTGAGTATTGCTGACAAGCTAGATAATATTGTTGCTACTTTTAGTCGGGGACTGATTCCTACCGGTTCCCAAGATCCTTTTGCCCTGCGCAGGCAAGCATTGGGAATTGTAAACATCCTTCTTCAAGGTCAGTATCATGTATCATTAGATGCGTTATTTGCCTATACAATGGATTTACTGAACATTACTTCTGCCGAAAAGCGGGCGAAAATAACTGCTGATCTGCAGGATTTCTTCCGGCTGCGGTTAAAAAATATCCTGGTGGATGAAAAGATCCGTTATGATATGATTGATGCAGTTATGGCGGTAGGAACTGACGACGTTTATGACACGTGGCTGCGGGCTAAAGCCATTAGCCTTAACGGGGGAACGGCTGCTATGCAGCAGGCTGTTCAGGCCTTGACACGGGTAGCAAATTTAGCGAAGAATGCTGCCAGTGAGGTTGTTGATTCAGCGTTACTAAGTCATGAAGCTGAAGTAGCCTTATATGAAGCCTATGAACAAGCAAACAAGAGTGTTAGTCAATTAATCGAAAAGCGGGATTATCCTGGCGTATTGCAGGTAATGGCTCAATTGGCTCAACCTATTGACGCATTTTTTGGTGCAGTTATGGTTATGGTTGAAGACCAAGGAGTGCGTAATAATCGGCTTGCCCTATTAAAGTCCATTACAACGCTCGCTCAGCGTGTTGCCGATCTTAGCAAAATAGCGGTGAATTAGACCATCATGTAGAAGCTGCTCCGGGGTTAGCCGGTGCAGCTTCTTTGTTGTATATATCCACTTTATTCGGGCATGTTAATTTCGTATTTTATTTTGATAATCCGTATTGCAGGAAATCTCTTTTTGATATAGTATATACTATATAAGATAAAAACAGCTAATAGTATAACATAAATATTCGAAAGGGATGATTAGTGTTGAATAAAACAAATAGCTTGGTTTTATGGTTTGATGACATTAATAAAGAAGACGTGCCATTAGTCGGAGGTAAATCTGCTTCGCTTGGCGAAATGACATCCCGCACGCAAGTACCTGTTCCGTATGGTTTTGCTACGACTGCTCAGGCATATCGTTATTTTATAGAAAAAAGTGGTCTTGGAGAGAAAATAGCAGCGCTAATCGGTGAGTTGGATGATGTGGAAGACAGCCGTAAGCTAAGGGAAATCACTGCAGCCATTCGTCAGGAAATAATGGCTGCTCAGATGCCTGCAGACTTAGCCCGGGAAATTGCTGCTGCTTATCGAGAATTAGCTAAGCGGGCAGGTGAGGCCAATCCGTATGTTGCAGTTCGCTCCAGTGCAACTGCTGAAGATTTGCCTGATGCCAGCTTTGCCGGACAGCAAGACACTTATTTGAATGTACAAGGTGAAGAAGAAGTAATCGAGCGGGTCAAAGAGTGTTATGCTTCTACTTTTACCGACAGGGCTGTTTATTACCGCGTAAAGAAAGAGTTTGACCACCTGGAAGTTGCACTTAGCGCAGTTGTACAGATGATGGTTTTTTCCCGGGCTGCAGGGGTAATGTTTACCGTTGACGTAGCAACCGGCAATGATACCAGTATTTTTATTGAAGGCTCCTGGGGCTTAGGAGAATACGTTGTACAAGGCACTGTAACACCGGATAGCTATTTGGTGCGCAAAAGTGACCGGTCCATTGAACAGCGAAGTATTCATGAAAAGACTGTCATGCTGGTACGCAAAGCGGGCGGTGGCTGCGAAGAGCAAAAGGTTCCTGCTGATATGATCAATATTTCTGTGCTGACTGACCAGCAGGTTCAAGAACTTGCTAAATATGCCATTGATATTGAAAAGCATTATGGCTCCTATATGGATATTGAATGGGGTATTGACGAGCGTAACGGGAAACTCTGGATTCTGCAAGCCCGGCCTGAGACGGTATGGTCCCGTCGTAATAAGGCTAAAGGAGCAGCAGGCGATACAACTGCAAAAGCGCCTATTGCTGCAGATCGTAAAGTAATAACCAAAGGCCTGCCGGCCAGTCCGGGGCGAATCAGCGGAAAAGCACATGTTATTCTTGATCCGTCGATGATTGATACTTTCAAAGAAGGCGAAATCCTGGTTACCGAAATGACTGCCCCCGACTGGGTGCCGGCCATGAAAAAAGCCAAAGCGATTATTACCGATGCCGGCGGTATGACCTGCCATGCATCTATCGTTAGCCGTGAACTGGGCATTCCTTGCATTGTTGGTACTAAGAGCCGCGGAATGCAGGGGACTGTTGCTATTGCCAACGGGGCAGAGATTACGGTTGATGCTACAAATGGTATTGTCTATGAAGGTCTGATCAGTGATTTGGTGGCTAAACCAGCTTCACAAGGAAATGGCAGTGCTCCTGAGTTTGTTGAAACTTTCCCGGTTACCGGAACGCGGGTCTATATGAACCTTGGTGATCCGGAACTGGCTGATAAATATGCCAATTTACCTTGCGATGGTATTGGGCTGATGCGGGAAGAGTTTATCTGGACGACCTATATTCACGAACATCCGTTATATCTCATTGAAACGGGTCGTTCCGATAAAGTAGTTGACGGCTTGGCAGAAGGAATACGCCAAGTGTGCCAGGCTTTGGCTCCAAGACCGGTTGTTTTGCGGTTCAGTGATTTTAAATCCAGTGAGTACCGCGATTTAAAAGGCGGCGACAAGTATGAACCCCATGAGCCTAGTGCCCTGCTTGGCTGGCGTGGAGCATCGCGGTATTATGATCCGAAATATATCGAGGCCTTTAAACTGGAGCTCCAGGCCGTGAAAAAGGTTCGCGACGAATATGGTTTTAAAAATCTTAATGTGATGATTCCCTTTTGCCGGACAGTAGAAGAAGCGGCGAAGGTGACGGCACTGATGGCAGAGCAAGGGTTACGGCGAAATGCAGACTTTAAAGTATGGTTAATGGCTGAAATTCCGGCCAACATCATTTTGGCAGATCAGTTCAACCAGTTTGTTGATGGTTATTCTATCGGTTCTAATGACCTTACCATGCTGGTACTTGGTTGTGACCGCGACAACGAAACGGTCTCGCACATCTTCAGTGAGCGCGATCTGGCCGTAAAAAGAGCAATTCGCCATTTAATTGAAGTGGCTCACCGTGATGGTAAAACAGTGTCTATCTGCGGCCAGGCACCAAGTGTGTATCCTGACTTTACCGAGTTTTTGATTAAGAGCGGTATTGATTCCATTTCGGTTAATCCTGATGCGGTCAAAGCTGCTAAGCGGCAGGTTGCTCAGGTTGAGCAGCGTATCATTCTTGATAAGCTTACAGGCAGAGGCCTTGTGGACAATGTAGATTATACCTGGTAGATAATAAAACATCCGGCTTTTGCCGGATGTTTTATCGCACAGATAGAGGAATTAATCTAATTTTAGCGTATTGTTACAGATATCTGTCGAGGAAAGGAGTGTTAACTATCGCTTTAACGCCGCGGCAGGAGAAGATGGCAGAGATTGTACGAACAAATGGACCTATTACCGGTGAGCAGATTGCAGAGCGCTTAAATGTAACAAGAGCTGCCCTCCGGCCTGATTTAGCTATTCTCGTTATGGCTGGTGTAATTGATGCCCGCCCTAAAGTGGGCTATTTCTATGTTGGTAAGAATAGTTTATCTGTTCTGGCTGAAGAAATCGAACGCTTGACCGTCCGGGATATCCAATCCCTGCCGGTTGTAGTAACACCAGGCTCCAGCGCTTATGACACGGTAGTTACGATGTTTCTGGAAGATGTAGGAACGGTTTTTGTAGCTGAACAAGGCGTGTTAGTAGGTGTGGTTTCCCGCAAAGACCTGCTGAAGGTTGCAATTGGCAATAGCGACCTGCAAAAAATGCCGGTAAAAGTGCTGATGACCCCAATGCCCAAATTGGTGGTAACCACACCGGATGAATCAGTACTGGCAGCGGCAAAGAAACTGATTGATCACGAAGTGGACAGCTTGCCGGTTGTTCGCCTGCTTAATCTGTCGGATGCCAAAGAATATGAGGTAATTGGCCGTTTGACAAAAACCAATATTACCCGCCTGTTTGTTGAGTTTGGAGAAGGGAAAAGGAGGTAAATACCATAACTGCCTTACCGATTATTTATGCTTTGTCAGACTCAATCGGCGAAACAGCCGAAATGGTGGCTCGTGCTACTGCCAGCCAGTTTGATGCCAGCCGGTTTGACATTATTCGAATTCCTTATATTAATTCTGTCCAACAAATTGAAGAAACCATCCGGGAAGCAGCGAAACATCAGAGCCTTATTTGTCATACCATCGTTTCTCCCGATTTGCGGGAAGCACTGCTTGCTTATGCTCAGCAGCATGCTATTCCTACTGTTGATATTATGGGGCCCATGATGCATGCTGTGGAAAAGCTTTCTAATTTGGAACCGAAAATGAAACCCGGTCTTATCCATAAACTGGACCAGGAATATTTCAAGCGCGTTGAAGCAGTTGAATTTGCCGTTAAATATGATGACGGTAAAAATCCCTGGGGCTTTCTGAAAGCGGATATTGTCATTGTTGGTGTCTCCAGGACTTCTAAGACACCTCTTAGTATGTACCTGGCCCATAAAAAATTAAAAGTGGCTAATTTGCCGCTTGTGCCTGAAGTGCCGCCTCCTGAAGAGTTATTTCAAGTTCCTGCCCAGCGAATTGTGGGGTTGGTTATTGATCCGTTTAAACTTAACTCGATTCGTTCAGAACGGCTGAAAGTCATGGGCTTGGGCGTAGATGCCAGTTATGCTAATCTGGAGCGTATTTCGGAGGAACTGGAATATGCCCGGGCGATTATGCGGAAGATTCATTGTCCGATTATTGATGTATCCAATAAAGCTATTGAAGAAACAGCGAACCGGATTTTAGAGATTGCCCAAAAAAATGCACAACAACAGCGGTAAAAATAAAGAGGCTGAAGGGAAACTTTAGAAACAAGTTGCCCACAGCCTCTTTATTTTAGAAAAACACATTAGTTTGTACATTATAGCTTACACGATCGGCAGTCCAGCTGGTATCACCTTGCGTTACTTTAACGTTGCCGCTAAAGATGGCTTCTTTTCGCTGCCAATTGTAATCAACATTGTCGGCAGTAATCGAGAGACCTGTGCGGCTAAAATTCACTCCGCCACTGATTTGTGCGCATTTTTTGCTTCCGTATACATATACGCTGTCACCGGTGAAGTAAATATCATTCTGCGTTACCGATACACCGCCATTGGCCCAGACTTGCAGTGATGCTAAATCTACCTTTGCCTGATTGGCCTTGATAATCCGACTGCCAACTTCAATATATACATTACCATTTAATACATAAAGACCTGTTGCTACATCGAAATATGTACGATCTGCATTAATAATCGGTTTAGCTGCTAAAGCAGTTCCGGTCAGCAACAGAATAATAAGTATCGTGGCAATGACTACCCTATATTTCATTAAGAGCACCTTCCTTTATATATTTATTATAGCAAAGTTTAGCGATTGACGCCTGTGTAAATAACTGGTTTTTGATATAATAAGATAGGAGGTGTATAGATGTGAGTATCCGTGAGCGTATTGAAGAGCAGGAATATAAAATATTATCGCCATTTTCTGCCAAAAGTCGTGAAGCTGTCCGGGAAAAACAGGAGATACCCTGTGAATTTCGTACGAACTACCAGCGTGATCGAGACCGGATTATTCATAGTAAAGCCTTCCGGCGCCTTAAGCATAAGACTCAAGTCTATATAGCGCCTGGAGATCATTATCGCATGCGAATGACCCACAGTCTTGAGGTAGCTCAAATATCACGGACAATTGCCCGTGGTCTGATGCTCAATGAAGATCTCACAGAAGCTATTGCTCTGGGCCATGATGTGGGGCATACGCCTTTCGGACATTGTGGAGAATATGCTTTGCGGGACATCATCGGCCATTACAATCATAATGAGCAAAGCCTGCGGATTGTCGAGTATTTGGAACGCAATGGCCAAGGGCTTAACCTTACGCTAGAAGTGAAAGACGGCATTGTCAATCATTCAGGCCCGCATAAACCTTCAACTTTAGAAGGCAATATTGTACGTATTGGTGATCGCATTGCCTATCTCTGCCACGATTATGACGATGGTATCAGGGCTAATATGCTGCATCCGGCTGACTTGCCTCATGGGGTTAGTTCTGTTTTAGGAACAAAGCCGTCGGATATGATTACGGTAATGGTGGCTGATATGATTTACTCATCAGATGAGAAGAATCTGATTCAAATGTCAATGCCTGTGCAAAAGGCAATGGATGAGTTTCGTCAGTTTATGTTTGAAAAACTATACCGTTCTCCTGAACTGGAGCCTGACCGTAAGAAAGCGATGTATGTTATTCAGAAGCTGTACGATCATTATATGTCTTATCCCGGCAGTCTGCCTCAGGAATTTATCGATCGTCAGGAACGGTGGGGGCTGCAAGAAACCGTTATTGATTATATAGCCGGCTTAACCGATCTTTACGCTATAAAACTTTTTCAGGATTTCTTTGTACCTTCGTTATGGGGAAATCAATCCTGAGAAAGGCCGTTGATAAAGCGGAACTTTCTAAACGGCCTAGGAAATAGTTTTCAACAGCTGAAAGCCTTACACAAGTAAGGCTTTTATTATTAGCAAAAATATTACTAGTTGTCAAGAGGAAAAAGGATATTTGCCATTTGTATTGAATATTATTAATTAGAAAAGGGAAAGACATTCTGCATGTAAGTTTATTGGAAGGATTATGGAAAAACATGTAGAATTAAGTCACAATCATTCATTTCTAATTCATAATCTTATTATCGCGGTAAGCCTGTTAGGATGGTTTAATTGAAGAACACCCTTTATGATGATTTTGTTGACAGAGTACGGACGGAGAGCGATATTATCAGCGTCATTTCCGAATATGTTCCTCTTAAAAAAAGAGGAAAGAATTTCTGGGGTTGCTGTCCATTTCATAATGAGAAAACACCCTCTTTTTCCGTTGCTCCTGACAAAGGTTTTTTTTACTGCTTCAAAAAAGCTAATGTTTTCAATTTTCATGAGAAAATTGAAAACATTTCCCCCGGCCTGGCAGCCAAAGC
>Ga0366773_1073_pt1 | contig 13447 bp, 12 predicted proteins | sample BONcelHN113001D8_FD_207071 | JGI IMG/M metagenome (GOLD analysis project Ga0366773, IMG submission 207071) | Enriched cells from coal bed in the Powder River Basin, Montana, United States - BONCAT cells N11 rep2 HSBNCT.N11.300.1.D8 ...
CAGCAGGTCGCGCGGGTCGGAAGAAATGCCGGACACCCCGAGCAGGCCGGAGTCGTGGTACAGCACGTGCGCCACCTGTTCCACACTCAGTTTTTCAATCTGCATCAGGTACAGCAACGCGCCCGGATCGATGGCGCCGCAACGCGTCCCCATCATCAGGCCATCGAGTGCGGAAAAACCCATGGTGGTGGCGACGCTGCGCAGCGACTGCATGCCGCACAGGCTAGCCCCGCTGCCGAGATGGGCGACGATGGCAGGGCCCTGCGCAAGCGGCGCAAAGCGGTCCGCGAGCGTCAATGAAATGTATTCGTACGAAAGGCCATGAAAACCGTAGCGCCGCAACCCGCTGCGGCGCATCGCATAAGGCAGCGGCAACCACTGCTCCACTGGCGGCATGGTGGCGTGAAAGGCGGTGTCGAAGCATGCGACCTGCGGCATCGCGGCCTGGCTCGCAAGAAGGGTTTCCATCGCCTCCAGTGCGAACGGCTGGTGCAGCGGCGCCAGCGGAATGATGCTTTTCAGCTCGGCCAGCACCGCCGGCGTGACAAGCACCGGATGGGAGTAGCGCGCGCCACCGTGGACCACGCGGTGCGCGACGGCGACGATGCGGCGGTCCAGATCCCGTCGCGCGATATGCGACTGAATCAGCGCCAGGCTGGCGTGATAGGGATGTTCGCTGTCCAGCCTCAATGCTTCGCTGCCGCTGTCAACTGTGGTGATGCTGGCCTCGGCGTGGCCGATACGTTCGATCTTGCCGTGCCATGCTGGCGCGTGGCGGGCCGCGAGATGCGCAGTATCGAACAGCGCGAACTTGATGCTGGAGGAGCCGCAGTTCAGCACCAGGATCAGGTCGCTCACGGCGGCATCTCCCGGTGGCGATGCGCCAGGATGGCGGCAATCGCGCATGAGGCCAGCCGCGACTCACGCGAATCGGCGCGGCTGGTCAGCACGATCGGCACCCTGGCGCCTAGCACGATGCCTGCGCTCGCTGCGCCAGCCAGGTATTCGAGTTGCTTGGCCAGCATGTTGCCGCTTTCCAGGTCGGGCACGACCAGCGCGTCGGCCTGTCCGGCAACCTCTGACACGATGCCCTTGATATGCGCGGCGGCCAGCGAGATCGCGTTGTCGAACGCCAGCGGGCCATCCAGCAGTCCGCCAACGATCTGGCCGCGGTCCGCCATTTTGCACAGCGCCGCCGCGTCCAGCGTCGCCGGCATGCGCGGATTGATCGTTTCCACCGCCGCCAGGATGGCGACACGCGGCTCGGCGACGCCGGTGGCGTGCGCAAGGTCAATCGCATTGCGTACGATATCTGCCTTGTCTTCGAGCGACGGGCTGATGTTGATTGCGGCGTCGGTGATGATGAAGGGCCGCGGATAAGCGTCAGTCTGCATCAGAAAGCAGTGGCTGATGCGCTGTTTGGTGCGCAGGGCCGCGCAGGAAACGATCGGCCCCATCAATTCGTCGGTGTGCAGGCTGCCCTTCATCAGCGCGTCGACCCGATGCGCAGCAGCCATCTCGGCGGCGCGCACGCCAGCAGCGTGACTGTGCGGCACATCCTCCATTTCCATGCCGGTGAGGTCGAGGCCGGCGGCGGCTGCGACGGATAGCAACCTGGCGCGCGGACCGATAAGAATCGGTTCGATGATGCCAGCCTCGCGCGCATCGAACGCCGCGCGCAGGCTCAGTTCATCGCACGGATGAACAACCGCCATGCGGATGCGCGGCAGCGACTGCACGCGCTCCAGCAGTGGCTGCGCATGTTCGCCCAGCCGGATGCGCACCGACGGCAGGAAATTTCCCGATCGTTCACGCTGGTGCAAGGGTGCGACCACGTGCAATTCTCCCGACACCGCGGTCGTGCCGTCCTGCTTTACGCACAGGCAAAACAACTCCACGCTGCGCTGTTCGGGATGAAGCGAAACAATCGTTGCGGTCAACGTAAGCCTGTCGCCGATCTTCAATGGCGCCAGGTATTGCAGCTTCTGGCTGCGATAACGTGAGCCGGGACCGGGAAAGCGCGTGGTGATCAGGCTGGCAAACAGCGCATCGCCCAGGACCGGCTGCGCCGCCTGCTCGTCGCCCGCAAGACATTGCATGCCTGTAATGCTTTCGCGCAAGGGGGTGATGTCCTGCGCGGACAGGAGGTGTTCCACGGTCACGCTGTCGCCCACTGTCAGCTCGTCGAAGGTGCGGCTGCGCGGGAACGCGTCAGTGGGCGGTGCGCGGTGTGCGGGATCGGTGGCCATTTTCATTCGTGATTGAGCGGGAGCGCATGCACTATCAGCTTGTTGCGAAAGAAAGACTTGATGCAGGTCAAATCGTTCAAGTTGAACTTCGGAAACAGGGCCACAAAAAGGCCGGCGATGCGCCAAAATTTGATCCTGATCAAACCGCGCAAGGTGCCGGTGACTACCATCACTCATGGAGTTCAATCCAGGAGGCGGAAATGAAGGCGTCGGAAGTCATGACCAAAGAGGTGCTGACCATTTCGCAATATGCCTCCTTGAACGAAGGCATCCAGATGATGGTGCGCAATCGCATCAGCGGCTTGCCGGTCACCGATGCAAGCGGCGCGATGATCGGCATGCTGACGGAAGGCGACCTGCTGCGACGGACCGAACTCGGCACCGAGCGCAAACGACCGCGCTGGATCAGTTTCCTGCTCGGGGCCGGCACGCTCGCTGCTGAATACACGCGCAGCCGCAGCCGCCGCGTCAAGGACGTCATGACAAAAAGCGTGATCGCGGTCGCGCCGGATACCTCCATCGAAGAGATTGTGCACCTGATGGAACAGCACCATATCAAGCGTGTGCCTGTGGTGCGAGAGGACAGCCTGGTCGGCATCGTCAGTCGTGCCAACCTGATGCAGTGCCTGGCTTCGATGCCGTATGGCGAGGAAGCGGTGCGGCCATCGGATGACGAAATACGCGAGCGCGTCTGGGCCGAGCTCAGTCATTGCGAGTGGGCGCCGACCAGTATGCTGAACGTGAAAGTGGAATGCGGGGTAGTGCACTTGCACGGCGTCATCAGCAACGAGTCGGAGCGGACGGCGCTGCGCGTGGTGGCGGAGAATATCGCGGGCGTGGAAGGAGTGCAGGATCATCTGCGCTGGTTTGACGGCCTGAGCTGCACCTTTGTCGCGCCGCACACGGAGCAGGAGCCGATGCTGACCGCCGTCGGTGATCGCTAGACATCTTCCATCACGCCGGGCCGGCGGCAACCCTGCACGCTGGTGATCTGCGTGCCGCCCCGACTGATGAAATGCCGGATCGCTGGCGCCACAGCAGGTCGCACACATCGATCGCGTTGCCGGCTGGCGCACCGTATTGCAGCTGACAATACGCCGCACGCCGGCGGCGAACAACGCAGCCGCAGACGACTGGCTCCTGGGAGGTATTTATCCCGATGCGGCGGATGCGGATGGTGTTGTGGGCGGCGGCCATCTCGTCCGCGCACGAAGCACTGGTTGCTGTCATCTGGTTTGTCATGGCAGGTTGAAGGTCTCCAGGTAGTCCGGCATGGCGCACTGCCAGTGCAGGCGGTGCTCGATTTCCTTGCGCAGGCCGTCCACCGCATCGGGTTCGCCATGCACGATGAAGGTTATCTTGGGAGGCGCTTCAAAATGCGACAGCCACGTCATGATTTCGCCAGCATCGGCGTGGGCAGATAGGTTGGCAATCTGCGCGACCTGTGCACGCAAGGGCACGTACTGGCCGTGGATCTTGATGGCGTCCGCACCGGCGAGCATTGCCGCGCCGCGGGTGCCGCCCGCCTGATAGCCTGCGAACAGGATGGTATTGCGAGGATCGGGGGCGAAGGCCTTCAGGTGGTGCAGCACGCGGCCACCGGTGGCCATCCCGCTGGCGGCAATGATCACCATCGGCACATGGCGCGCGTTCAGCGCGATCGATTCGTCTACCGAATTCACCATCTTTGCTGCATGGAACATTGCCTCGCACTGTGCATCGTCCAGCCGGTGCTCGCCGCGATGATGGCGATAGACAGTTGTGGCAACCGCAATCGACCAGAATGCGCGTGGTGCCCGAAGTCAGCAGGTGCTTGGAGCCCGTGACCGTGCCGGTGGCACCGAGAAATTGGATGTGCATGCGGTTTTATCGTGATGCAACAGCCGGCAACGCGAGGGTGCCGTGCGAGTCGTTGCTAGTGACGTGCGCATACAGCCGCCACCGGGTTTGTACGCTCGAGGTGGCTCAATGCAACTGCGGCTCGCCCATGGTGAGCTTCTTGAGCGTCGGCAGATCGAGCAGTTCGATTTCGCGATTGTTGACGGTGATCAGTCCCTGCTTCTTGAAACGGGAAAGCATGCGGCTGATGCTTTCGATGGTCAGCCCGAGGTAGTTGCCGATGTCCTCGCGCGACATGCGCAACTGGAACTGGGTGGCGGAATAGCCGCGCGCCTTGTAGCGGGACGACAGGTTGACCAGCAGCGCGGCGAAACGCTGTTCCGCACGCATGTTGCCCAGCATGAGCATGGCGCCCTGATCGCGCGTGATCTCCTGGCTCATCATGCGATGGAAGTGACGCAGCAACGCGGGGATGGTGGTGAACAGCGCTTCCAGTTTCGAGAACGGAATCTCGCATACTTCGCTGTCTTCGAGCGCAACCGCATAACAGTTGTGTCGGTCGGTGCTGATGGCGTCCAGGCCGAGCAATTCGCCCGCCATCTGGAAACCGGTGATTTGCTCGGCACCGTCCGCGCTGACCTGGTGCGTCTTGAAATGTCCGACGCGCACCGCATACAGGTTGGTGAACGGATCGCCTATATGATAAAGATTGGTGTCGCGCAGCACGCGCCGGCGGTTGAGAATGATGCCGTCTAGGCGATCGGTATCGGACTCGCCCAGCCCCATGGGCAGGCAGATCTGGTGCAGGCCGCAGGACGCGCAGCGGTTGGCGGCGGAACGGCAGGCGGCCTTGTTGGCCGGCTCCAGCGGTTTCAGGGCTTGTATTGTTTGCATTTGTCGGCCTGGGGAGGTGGTCGCCTGTTCCGCAGGCTCGGATGGCAGAAGTATCAGGCAAAAAACGGGCCGGCGATGTCGGGGACGGAAGGAGAGTGATGTCGCTCGAACGCGGACAAAAACCTGTAGGGGAACCCCTACAGCCCGGACGACCGCGGCTGTCGCCGGTACTGCGTTACATCAGCAGGCCGTTTTCGACCGCATAACGTGTCAATTCGGCATTGGTGGTCAGGCCCATCTTTTCCATGATGCGCGTGCGATAGGTGGTGACGGTGTGCGGACTCAGGTGCAGCACTTCGGCGATCTTGACCAGGCTTTCACCGGCGGCGATGCGCTTCAACACTTCCAGCTCGCGGTTGGACAATGCCTCATGGGTGCCAGTGGAGCCGCCGCCGACGATGCTGGCAAGTTTTTCCATCAACACCGGGCTGACGTGCTTGCCGCCGGCAGCCACCCTGCGCACGGCGGCGATCAGCGCATCGGCGGGCGTGTCTTTGGTGAGATAGCCGGCCGCGCCTTGTTTCAGCGCGCGCATGGCGTAGATTTCCTCGGAATAGGTGCTGAGGATCAGCACTGCCATCTTCGGTTTTTCCGCGCGCAGCAGCTTGAGCAGGTCCAGTCCGTTCTTGTCCGGCAGCGCGATATCCACCAGCGCCACATCGAATGCCTGCTCGCGTGCCAGTTGCAGGGCGCGCTGTGCGTTATCCGCTTCACCCATGACAGCGATATCCTCCGCTTCGCCCAGCATCAGGCGCACGCCATTGCGCACGATGACATGGTCGTCCACCAGCAGCACCTTGATTGCCTTGTCCGTCATTTCAAACTCTCCACAGGAATGCGCAGCATGACGACGCTGCCCTGGCCGCTCAGGCCGGAGACATCCAGCTCGCCCCCAAAATGCCGTGCGCGCTCCAGCATGCCCACGATGCCCCATGAACCGCGGTGCGCGACCTGTTCGATTCCCTTGCCATCGTCCTCGATCGACAGCAGCAGGTTCGCATCTTCCACACGCGCGCGCACGACCACCAGCGATGCGTTGGCGTGGCGCACCACGTTGGTCAGTGCCTCCTGCACGATGCGGAACAGCATGGTACTCAAATCGGGCCCGATTTCAAGCGCGGCGGCTTCCGGCGCCACGTGGCACACACAATCGAGGCCCGAGCGCATCTTGATCTGCTCGGCATACCATTCCAGTGCGGCCCACACACCAAGCTGGTCCAGCACACTGGGACGCAGGTCGGTGATGACGCGGCGCACCGCCTGGAAGCCGGCGTCGACCAGGTTGGCAACATCCTGCAACAGCGGGTCCACTTCCTTGCCGGCACGGGCGCTGCGGCCGAGGTAAACCGAAATATTGGCCTTGATGCCGGTCAACAGGCCGCCCAGTTCATCATGGATTTCCTGCGCGATGCGTTTGCGCTCGGCTTCCTTGATGCTTTCGAGGTGCGCCGCGAGTTGCCGCAGTTGGGCCTGCGATTCCTGCAGCGCCGCTTCGGTCAGCTTGCTTTGCGTGATATCGACCAGGATGCCCTGCAGAAAAAGGTGGCGTCCCGATTCGTCGGTGACCACCTTGGCCTGATCGCGAAACCACAGGACGTCGCCGCTGCGTGCCAGCAGGCGGTATTCGAGCGGCTTCGCACTGCCGCTGACCCTGCGTTCGAGGTACGCCTGCTTCGCACGGTCACGGTCGTCCGGATGAATCTGGTTCTGGTACAGCAGGGGATCGGCGAGATATTCTTCGGGCGTGTAGCCGAGCTGCCGGATCTGCGGGCTGATATAAAGCAGTAAGCCATTGACGCCCAGTGCCACGATGTAGGTGATGGCCTCGATCTGTTCCACCAGCGAGCGGAACTGCGCTTCGGCACGGCGCTTGCCGTCCGCGAGCTGGCGCTCGCGGAGCATGCGCTGGATGGCCGCCGGAAGAAGGTCCAGGTAGTGGCCATCGATATCCTTGCCGAGATAGTCCCAGGCGCCGCGCTTCATCGCTTCCGCGGCGACGGCTGCACTATCGCCGCCGGTCAATAGCATGACCGGTGTTTTGACTTCGTCCGCATCCCCGGCCAGCTCGGACAGGAACTCCAGCCCGTTCAGGTCGGGCAGGTTGTAGTCGAGGAGGATGCAGTCCGGTTCCTCGCGCGCGGCCATGTCGAGTCCCTGCCATGCGGTCTCCGCTTCAAGCACGGTGAAATCGCATTCGGTGTTCCTGGAAATCGCACGGCGGCAGGCGAGCCGGTCCACGATGTCATCTTCGACGATCAGGACGCGGATTTGGGGTCTGTTCATCGGTACGCGACTCCGCAGGCAATCATGGCATTTCGCTGATGGTCCAGTAGAGATCGATGGAGCGCATCACTTCGACAAACTGCCGGTAGTCGACGGGCTTTGCCATATACCCTGCCACGCCGAGATCGAAGCTGTTGACCTTGTCCTGCTGCTCCTCCGACGTAGTCAGCACGATCACGGGGAAACGCCGCAGCTCCGGGTCCTGCTTGGCCGCCTTCAGGAATTCGAGGCCATTCATGATGGGCATGTTCAGGTCCAGCAGGATGATGCACGGACGTTCATTGGCGGGATCGCGCAGGTAGTTCAATGCTTCTTCGCCGTTTTCCACATGGATCACCGGATTGACGACATGAATTTCGCGCAGCGCGCGACGGATCGTCATGACGTCCACCTGGTCGTCTTCCACCAGCAACAGAGGCGTGTTCGAAATTTTCATGGTCTCGTCCCTTTTTGGTTTTGCCGTTTTTTGATCAGGTGCGGGGCAGGGTGAAATGGAAACTGGTACCCCTACCGATACGCGATTCCAGCCAGACTTCGCCGCCATACATTTCAACGATTTTCTTTACCAGCGCCAGGCCCACGCCGGTGCTTTCGATCTTGTCGCGCGGAGCCAGCGTCTGGAACAGCTGGAAGATGCGTTCGAAGTGCCGAGCCTCGATGCCGGGGCCATTGTCGCTAACGGTGAATTGCCAATGCTTGCCGTGCGCACTGCAGGCGATGCAGATTTCGCCGTTCGGCTTGTCCATATACTTGACGGCGTTGGAAATCAGGTTCTGGAATACCTGTTGCAGGCGCGTCGGCTCGCCCTTGATCACAGGCAGGCCGCTCTGCACCTCGACCTTGATGTTGCCCGGCGGCGCCAGCAGGTCGACCACGTCGCTCACCAGCACATTGAGATCGACCGCGGTGGGTTTTTCCTTGACGCGTCCGACGCGTGAATATTGCAGGATGCCGTCGATCAGCCCGCCCATCCGATGCACGCGACTGATCAGCAGGCGCATGTGTTCCTTGCCTTCCGCATCGAACTTATCGGCGTAGTCGGTGGACAGCCAGTCGGCCAGCGCCCCGATTGCCCTGAGCGGCGCCTTCAGATCGTGCGAGACGACATAGGCAAAATTGGTCAGTTCCTCGTTGGCGCCGGCGATCTCCTGCAAGAGGCGCGCATGCTGTTCCTCGGCCTGCTTGCGCTCGCTGATGTCGCGCACCATGCCGGTAAACATCCGGCGCCCCTGGAACTGCATCTCGGCGACGGACAAGTCCATCGGGAACACGCTGCCGTTCTTGCGCAAGCCCACGACCTCGCGTCCGCTGCCGATGATCCTTTTTTCACCTGTCTCCAGATAGCGCGCGAGGTAACCGTCGTGCATTTCACGATAGGGCGAGGGCATCAGCATGGAGACGTTGCTGCCTGCGACTTCCCCTTCGGTGTAGCCGAACAGACGCTGCGCTGCCGGATTGAACCGCTCGATGATGCCGCGCTCGTCAATCGTCATAATGGCATCGACCGCAGTATCGAAGATTGCCCGCATGCGCTCTTCGCTCTCCAGCAGGGCGGACTCGGCCTGTTTGCGCCGCGTGATGTCATGGATGGTCGCCATCACTAGCTTGATGCCGTCTTCCATTTTGAGCGGCGACAGGCTGACTTCAACCGGGAACTCGCTGCCGTCCTTGCGGCGGCCATACAGCTCGATGCCGGTGCCCATGTTTCTTGCACGCGGGTGGTCGAAATAGGCGGTGCGTTGCACGACATGAGCGCTGCGGAAGCGCTCGGGCAGCAGGTGCTCGATAGGCTGGTTGACCAGTTCATCGACCTCGTATCTAAAGAGCCGGAGCACTGCCGCGTTGGCGAGAATGATTTTGCCGCCATCATCCGTGATCAGCATGGCGTCGGTGGCCGAACTCAGCAGCCAGCCGAGGCTCTGTTCTTCAAGGATCTCCAGAATGCGTGCTCTCATTGCAGGTCGCTTGCGCGGAAAATGGAACGATGGATGAAACAAAAGGCCGCTAGGCCTTTGTAGCGTCATGATACGCGACAATCGCGCCGGCACGAACGGACCCGGCGCGAGGAGCGGATAAGCAAGCGGGCAGCCGCCTGTCGGCGGCAAGGCCGGCCATTGCCTAGCGGACGATCAGCAGCGGCACCGAGGTGGTCGCGAGGACACGGCTGGTGACCGAGCCGAGCAGCATGGAGCCCAGCGCGCCGTGGCCATGCGAGCCCATCACGATCAGGTCAATGTTGTGTGATTTGGCGTAGCGGCCGATTTCGGTTGGCGGATCGCCGATTTTGTACTCAGCGCTGAACGCGACGTTCTTGTCGCGCAGGATCTTTTCTGCGACGGCCAGCGCGGCTTCGGCTTCTTCCTTGTAAAAACCGTTGACTGCGTCGTCGCCGAGGATGGCGCGCGCGCGGCTGGCGGCGAGGCCGACCGGAATAGGAGCCTTCACATGCAGCAGCAGGAGATTGGGCGTCTCCTTGCAGCTGGCAATGTGGTCTATCAGGAACCTGGCGGCTCTTGCGGTGAATTCCGATCCGTCGACGGCAAAAAGTATGTTCATGGTGACGCCTCCTTGTTATAAAACGCTGTTGAAATAGACATTTCACCCGAATCGGTTAATGCGCAATCAATAATGGCACGCCGGTGCGCTGCAATACCTTGAGTGTGACGCCGCCCAGCAGCGCTTCCCTGGAGCGGGCGTGGCCGTAGCCGCCCATGACGATCAGGCGCGCACCCTTTTCGGCGGCGAGCGCCAGCAAGCCGTCGTCCGCATGGCGGCCAGACCGGTCATGCACCAGGTCAACCCGCACGCCATGGCGCGCCAGCCACAAGGACACGTCCGCACCCGGTTGCACCTGCTGCGCATCGACAGCGTCGGCCGGCTGAAACAGCGCCACCGTGACATTGCTGGCACGCTTCAGCAAGGGCAAGGCAAAGCTGGCGGCACGTACCGCCTCGGGAGTGCCGTTCCATGCCAGCACTGCGGAGCCGCCGGTGACGTCGGTCGGTCCGCCTGTCGGGACCACCAGTACCGGGCGCGCGGCGTGCAGCATCACATATTCCGCCAAGTCGGACACCAGATGGATGGACTCTACGGTCTGTTCCACGACGACGAGGTCGGCGTACGGTGTCTGCAAGGTGAGGCCAGTCGCCGCCTCGTCATGGATCAGTCGTTTTTCATACGAGGTGATGCCTTGCTGGCGGCATATTTCTTCGAAGTGGTTGAGCGCCTCTTCCGCACGGTCGGTCAGCGCCTGGATTTCTTTTTCAAACAATATGCCATGGTCGACGTACGCGAAGCGGGAAATGCCGGTCATCGCGCTACCGACCAGGTGCGCCTGATGCGCCAGCGCCAGCGCGGCGGCGGCCTGCACGCAGCCGGTTGCCTGCGCGGTGCGGTCCACATGAACGAGAATCGTCTTGTAAGCCATGAAGCCTCCTGAGAACCACTGGCACAGCCAATGGACGGGCCGGCGCGTTTTCATGTCGATGCGCGCATCGTGAACCTTTTTGGCGGCAAGCGTTTGATTTATATCAACCGGCGACCGGTTTCGCGGCGTTACGAGTGCAAGGTTTCCTGCGGCCGTCCCGTCGTGCGACGCCATGATCGAAGCGGCCCATACCAGAACACGCTGCATAGCCCGATTGCCAGCGCCACAAGGATTTGATGCACCGGCAGCGGCGCAAAACGGAAAATCCCCATCAGGACCGGCAGCTTCAGCGCCAGCAACAGTAGGCACAGCGCAGCGGCGACCACGCTCCACATCGCCCGATTGGGCTTGCGCAAGGTTGCCACGAGACCGCTCTTCCGGCTGCGGTTCATGAAGATGAGCGCGAGGTTGGCTGCGATCAATACCGTGAAGGCCAGAGCGCGCGCCGCCTCTTCCGGCAACCGCGCGATCGACCAATGATAGGTTAGGGCGACCGCCGCCAGTGCAACCACGCCTTGCAGGAAGGCCATTGCCAGCGCGGACGGGCCGAAGAGCGGCATACGCGGATCGCGCGGCGGCTCCTTCATGATGTCTTCGTCGGCGGGCTCGTTCTCGAAAGCCAGCGAGCAGGCGGGATCGATGATCAGTTCCAGAAACACGATGTGCGCGGGATAGAGCATGATCGGCCATCCCAGGAGCAACGGTGCCAGCGCCATGCCGGCAATCGGAACGTGCATGGACAACACATACGTCATGGCCTTATGCATGTTGGCGAAGATGCCCCTGCCGGCGCGAATCGCCCGCACGATGGACGTGAAGCGGTCGTCCAGCAGTACCAGGCTTGCCGCTTCGCGCGCCACCTCGGTGCCGCGTTGTCCCATTGCGATGCCGACGTGCGCCGCCTTCAGCGCTGGAGCGTCGTTGACGCCATCCCCCGTCATTGCCACCACTTCCCCGTCCGCCTTCAGCGCCTGCACGATCCGCAGTTTCTGCTCCGGCGTAATGCGGGCACAGATCGTGACCGTCTTCATGCGCGCCGAAAGCTCCGCATCGTCCATCGCCAGCATTGCGTCGCCGGTCAGGATGTCGCCCTCGGCCAGCCCCGCTTCGCGCGCAATGGTGCGCGCGGTCACCGGATAATCACCGGTGATCATGATCACGCGCACGCCCGCGGCGCGGCATTCCCGAATCGCATCGGGGATGTCCGGGCGCAAGGGGTCGGCCAGCCCTACCAGGCCGGAGAAGCTGAAGGCGAAGGCATGCTGGTCGTCCGGCCATTCCGCGCCGTCGTGCGTGGCGCGCGCCACGCCCAGCACACGCAGTCCTTCCGCCGCCATGTGGTCGGCGGCGGCCAGTACGCGCACACGGTCGGCCGTATCAAGGTGGCACAAATCGACGATGGCTTCGGGCGCGCCCTTGGCGGCAATCAGGTGAGTGTCCTGGCCGGGACATTGCCAGCCTTGCGACATCGCGCACAACGCGGGCAACAGCGCGTACTCGCGTTGCAGCAGGCGCTGGCCATGCCGGTCGGCGCGTGGCAGGAACGTTTCGCCCGCGCGGTAGAACGCAATTTCCATCGGATCGACCGGAACGATGCGGCTGGCGAGGATGGACAAATCCAGCAATGCGTGAAAGCTTGCCGGGAACGCGGCTTCGGGCAACGCGCTGATGTCGATCTCTTGCTCACCGGCGTACAGGCGCACCACGGTCATCCTGTTTTCGGTGAGCGTGCCGGTCTTGTCCGTGCACAGCACCGAGGTGGTGCCAAGCGTTTCGATCGCGGACAGGCGGCGCGTCAGGACCTTCGCGCGCGCCAGGCGCCACGCGCCGAGCGCCGGAAAAACCGCGACGATGACGGCAAATTCCTCGGGCATCATGGACATCGCGAGCGCCAGGCCGGCGAGCAGTCCCTGCAGCCAGTCGCCATGTATCAGGCCTTCGATGACCGTCAGCAGGACACTGAGCGCGAGGCCGAGCAGCGCAAAAACCTTGATCAGTCGCGCCATTTGTTTCTGCAGCAGCGACGACGCCGGCGTAATGTCGCGCAGGGCGGAACCGATGCGTCCCATTTCGCTGCGTGCGCCGGTCTTGGTGACGCTGGCCGTACCGTTTCCCTGGACCACCAGCGTGCCGGCATAAACTGTCTCTTCCGCACTCGGCGCGCGATCATCCGCCGCGGCGCCGGCCCTCTTGTAAACTGGGACGGATTCACCTGTCAGCAGCGATTCATCGACCTGCAAGCCGGTGCCGGAAACCAGCACGCCGTCCGCCGCGACGCGATCGCCTTCGGCAAGTAGCATCACATCGCCGCGCACCAGTTGCCTGCTGTCGATGGTTTGCGGCATGCCATCGCGCAGCACGAGGGCACGCGGCACGCTCATGTCGCGCAGCGCCTCCAGTGCACGCTCGGTCTTGTCTTCCTGGTAGAGCGTAAGCCCGAACGTTGCCAGCACCATCACGTACAGGAAAATTCCCTCGCGCAGCTCGCCAATCAGCAGGTACAAAGTCGCGGCCGAGAGCAGCAGGATGAACATCGGCTCGCGCAGCGCTTCCAGCAACATGTGATGGAAGCGTCGCCGATTGTTGTCCGGCAGGCTGTTGCTGCCCTCGCTTGCCAGCCGGCGGGCTGCTTCAGCCGCGGTCAGTCCCGTGGCGTGCTGTGCGCGATTCATCGCGGTCCGTTCTCCATCCGTTCAATCGCATGCGGAAACAATCGCATCGACGGCTCCCCTTGTCCGTGCGCGTGTTCCGAATG
>Ga0366773_1076_pt1 | contig 13271 bp, 8 predicted proteins | sample BONcelHN113001D8_FD_207071 | JGI IMG/M metagenome (GOLD analysis project Ga0366773, IMG submission 207071) | Enriched cells from coal bed in the Powder River Basin, Montana, United States - BONCAT cells N11 rep2 HSBNCT.N11.300.1.D8 ...
CAGTGGTATGTGCTGTGGCACGGCTGATAATAGCTATAAGACAGTTGAGAGCATGAAACTTATTTTTGCTGATGGTTCAGTGCTGGATACGGCAAGCGCAGCTTCGCGAGAAGAATTTAAAAAAAATAATCCTTCCATTATAGAAGAAATTGAAAAAATCCGTGATGAAATTAATGCAGACGCAGAGCTGACACAGCTTATTAAGCGTAAATATAAAATTAAAAATACCACTGGATATGGTCTGAACTCTTTTGTCGATTATTCAGATCCTTTTGACATTATTAATCATTTAATGATCGGCTCAGAAGGCACACTAGGTTTTATTACGGAAATAACCTATAAAACAGTCATTGAACATGAGCATAAAGCATCGGCATTGATGATTTTCCCTGATATGAATACCACCTGTCTGGCAGTAATGGAACTTGACCGTGATTTGGTCGCTGCTGCTGAACTGATGGATCGTGCATCTCTTCGTTCTGTAGAGGATGAACCGGGAATGCCGGATTATTTAAAAACTTTATCACCGGATGCAGCTTCTTTATTGGTAGAAGTGCGGGCAGGAGATAAGGCGGCCTTAAATCAGTTAATTGAAGATGTAAAAGCACGCTTAGCACATCTTCCGACTGTATTGCCAATTACTTTTACGGATGTTAAAGCAGAGTATGAAGTTTTATGGCATATTCGTAAAGGCATTTTCCCTGCCGTTGGCGGCATGAGGAGACCTGGCACCTCTGTTATTATTGAGGATGTGGCTTTTCCGAAAGAACGAATGGCTGAAGCTGTGCTGGAACTTCGTAACATTATGAATAAATATAACTATGACGACGGCATCATTTATGGACATGCTTTAGATGGTAATGTGCATTTTGTTGTAACGCAAACCTTTAAAAATCAAGAAGAAATTGAACGCTATCAGTCCTTAATCAAAGATGTTTGCGACATGGTAGTCAATGAGTATGGCGGATCGCTGAAGGCTGAGCATGGTACAGGCCGTAACATGGCACCATTTGTGGAAATGGAATGGGGCAAAACAGCTTATAGTTATATGCGCAAATTGAAAAAGGTATTTGATGCGGAACAAACCTTAAATCCAGATGTTATTATCACGGACAACCAATTGCTTTATATTCAGAATCTGAAGCCCATGGCTCAGGCGCATGAGATCATTGATAAATGTATTGAATGCGGTTTTTGTGAAATTAATTGTCCTTCTAAGAATCTTACAGCTACGCCTAGACAGCGTATTGTGGTGCAGCGGGAAATTGCCAGATTGCGCCAAACCGGCGAAGACCAGGAACGTCTGCGTCGTTTAGAAGAAGATTATGCCTATTTTGGTGATGAAACCTGTGCTACAGACGGATTGTGTTCTACTACCTGCCCTGTGGGCATTAATACAGGAGAGCACACGAAGCATTATCGGGCCCAATTAATGGGAGATAACGGAAAATCCATTGGACGTTTCATTACGAAAAATTTTGCCGGCGTAACAACTATGGCACGTATGGGACTATCTAGTGCCAAAATAGCACATTCCGTACTCGGTACTTCTTTGATGGGCGGTATTGCTGGCGGACTTCATTCCATCAGCGGCCATAAAGTGCCTTTATGGAATCCTTGGATGGCAGGACCTGGGCAGACCCCTGATCCTTCCCGTTCCAAAAAGGGTGTAGATGGCCGTAAAGTCGTGTATTTCCCAAGTTGTGTGAGTCGTACTATGGGTGGCTCTGCTCCTGGCGATCGGGATAAACGTCAGCTTAGTCAGGTAATGATTCAATTGATGGAAAAAGCCGGTTATGAAGTGATTTTCCCTCGTGAGATGGATAAGTTATGCTGCGGTATGCCTTTTGAAAGTAAAGGGTTATTTGAGTCGGCTGATAAGATGAGCAGTGAATTGGAAAAAGAATTAATAGTTGTGAGCAATAATGGGGAGTATCCTATTGTTTGTGATACAAGTCCTTGTATTTATCGTATGCGAAAAGTAATGGATAAGAAGCTGAAAATGTATGAACCCGTAGAATTTATCCACGACTACCTGTTTGACTTGCTGGAATTCAAACAACAGCCGGAAACCATTGCTGTACACGTAACTTGTAGTTCAACGAAATTAGGGCTCAAGGAGAAGTTTAAGAAATTAGCAGAAGCTTGTGCGACGAAGGTGGTCATGCCAGAGCGGGTTAGATGTTGCGGATTTGCTGGTGACAAAGGCTTTGAAGTACCAGAATTAAATGAATCTGCTCTAGCTGAGCTCAAAGACAGCTTACCTGCAGATTGTACTTCTGGCTATTCCAATAGCCGTACCTGCGAAATGGGTCTGGCCCATCGCAGCGGTCTTAGCTATCAATCCATGGTATTCTTGGTTGATCGTTGTACAGTAGCAAAATAACAAGTACTTTAGTACTATGAGTTTCAAAAAGTTATGCTTCCTATTAAACAATAGGGGGCATAATTTTTGTTATTATTAACACTTTATGAACCACAAAGGCACAATGCCGCTAATGCGGCACACAAAGGAGAACACAAAAATAATTTTTAAATACCCCTTTGTGTACTTTGTGTCTTTGTGGTTGAATTCGTTTGGTTTAAATATTTTAAGAAAAAAGGGCAAGAAAAAATGATTGAACCGCGAAGGTGCGAAGAGATGCGAAGAACACGAAGGGGTATATCGGCCTGTCATTGCGAGCATAGCGAAGCAATCCCCTGCCTCTTACAAGATTGCTTCGCTATGCTCGCAATGACAAATCAATGTTACATCCATCCTTCCGAAGGAATATTTTCATTCTTTCTGCTCTTCGCGTCTTCGCGGTTCAAAATATCTTTTCTCCGATATTAGCAGGTAATTTTTTTACAGAGAGAGGAACGGTTAGGGAGCATCGTGAATATATTGATGAATATACGAGAAATGTAGAAGATATTGGAGTCTGATATAATGGATGACATGGAACAGGGGTATTCCCGGTTACTAAAGAAAAAGCAGAAAAAAGCGATCCATTTATCCAAGCAAATTGCTTTCGTGCAATATACTTTAGCCATAGTAATTAGTTTTTCCATCCTGTTAAGCCTAGTGTGGTTAGGGTGGCAATATGAAGGTACTAGCGTGACAGTTGCTAGTTCATCTGAGCATCAAGTAATTACTTCCCAGCAGCCTGTGGCTGGACCTAGTTATTTAAAGGCATTCCCGATGGTCGATGGGATGGCAGGAGCTTCAGCAACCTTAAAAGGAGCATTGCCAGCTTGCCGAATTGTCATTAATTTGCCTAGTCGCACTCTTGATTTTTATAATGAAAATCAGTTGGTGAAAACCTATCCTGTAGCGATTGGCAAACCTGCTACACCGACACCTATTGGCAGTTTTACTATTCAATATAAAGAGATTAACCCTTGGTGGTATCCTCCTAAAAGCAAGAAGATTGTACCTTCTGGCCCTGATAATCCTTTGGGATACCGCTGGATGGAGTTTGCTCCTTTATATGGTATTCATGGCACGAATGAACCGTGGGCAATTGGAGGCTGGGTTTCAAACGGCTGTGTCCGCATGAATGAACCTGATGTGGAAGAATTATTTGAAGCTGTTCCTTATGGAACTGGCGTATACATACAGTATGATCTGGTGAGAATAGAAAAAAATACCATGGGCCAAGTTTCTATAGGAGTCTATCCTGATTTATACGGTTTAAAAAGACAGCCTGTTACAGTTCCTGAGATCGAACATAAGCTGCTTGAAACGGGTATACCTAACTTCGCCGACTCCAGTATCCTGGAAAGTATAATTGCGCAGCGTCAAGGGCAGCAACATCCTTTGTTTCAAGTTCATAATTTCAAAGTGAATGGAGTACTTCTGCCAGATCCGATTATTGCCAGTCAGGGACAAAACTTTGTTCCAATTTGGGCAGTAGCGAATTTCTTTCACACGGATGTAGTATGGGATGAACAGCAGCAGTTGGTATACAGTCATCAGCAGGCTGTGCCTGGTTTTGTAAAAGGGAAGATTCTCTATGTAACCCAACAAGATGTACAGTCTTTGTTTGGCGGTATGTGGCTTTGGAAAGAGACTGATAATTGCTGGGAGTTATCGGCTTTTGCAATTGGAAAGGGCGGCTCGGCAGGGCAGCAGAAATAAAAATATTGCATGTTAGGAAAAAGCTCGTTATTATAGAATAAGATCGTTATTGCGCTGACAAATCCTTTGGTCTGTGAAAAGAAAATAAAACGGCAGCATGATGACATGCTGCCGTTTTTCCAGTAAGTAAAGAGAACGTTAACACAGAGGGCGCAGAGATACACGGAGAACACAGAGAATGTACGCTGAGGGGAGATGTATTCTATTTATCCTCTCTGTGCCTCTGTGGTTTGATTATTTATGTTTTAATCTTCATATTCTTCGCATCTTCGCGTTTAAATGTTTTATTTTTTAGGACACGCTTATGGTAAGTGCAGATATAGAAGGACAGGAGTATACGTATGGTTGATAAACGACTTATGAATCAGCTGAAGCAGCATCGACGGCAGTTTTCTGTATTGGTTGGCCTGGGGCTGGGTGGTGGAGTGCTCGCTGTATTGCAGGCTGATTTCATGGCTAAAATTATAAATGGTGTTTTTTTAGCCCAATTGGATTGGGCAGGAGTCAGCCAGTGGATGGCTGCTTTATTTGTTGTAATGACTATGCGCAGCATATTTGTTTGGTTAATTGAAGTGACGGCCCATTCTTTGGCTGCTTATATAAAAAAGTCTATGCGGCAGAGGATCTTGACTTCGCTTTTTGCTTTAGGACCCATGTATATCAAAAGGCAGCAAACAGGAGAATTAATTAATGTACTGGTGGAGGGTGTAGAAAATCTGGAACCTTATTTTGCTAAATTTCTGCCCCAATTATTTACTGCGGTTACTGTTCCTCTCGTTGTGCTGTCAGTAGCATTTCCTCTTGATATCACTACAGGTATTATTTTATTGCTGACTGCGCCGCTGATTCCCGTTTTTATGATATTGATAGGACGTACAGCAGAACAGGTTAATAAGCGTCAGTGGGAGACCTTGTCCCGCCTGAGTGCTCATTTTCTGGATGTGCTGCAGGGCTTGACGGTGCTGAAAATTTTTGGACGCAGTATTGAGCAGATACAGGTCATTCATCGTATGAGTTCAGAGTTTCGTGATAAGACTCTTGGCGTGTTAAAAATTGCATTCTTATCCGCTTTGGTATTGGAATTAGTCGCAACGATTAGTACGGCCTTAGTGGCTGTAACCATAGGACTGAAGCTGCTGTATTATAAGATGGAGTTCAGCCAAGCATTTTTCTTATTGCTCTTGGCTCCTGAGTTTTATTTGCCTTTGCGTCAATTAGGTACTCATTTTCATGCAGGAATGGCTGGAAGTGCAGCAGCAGAACGTATCTTTGGAATTTTATCCTTGCCTAAAAGTTGGGATGTGAAGGAGAGGACGATCTCTCTGGCCCGGCAGCAGCAAATAAGTATTGCCTTTGAAAATGTACATTATGCTTATGACAATGGGGAACGCCTGGCATTAAATGGCGTATCTTTTGCAATAAAGCCAGGAGAGACCGTGGCTTTAGTCGGAGCCAGCGGCTCTGGAAAAAGTACGATCGCCAGTTTATTATTAGCATTTATGCACCCTGATAAAGGGCATATCACAGTCAATGATATGAATTTGACCGATATAAGACTAGAAGACTGGTTATCTCAGGTTGCTTTTGTGCCTCAGTCCCCTCACTTATTTTATAAATCAGTGGCGGATAACATTCGATTAGGGCGAGAGAATGCCAGCTTGGAGACGATCATGCAAGCGGCAAAAAATGCTGGTGCTCATGAGTTTATTATGGGGCTGCCAGAAGGCTATGATACTCTGGTGGGAGAAGGCGGACATGGATTAAGCGGCGGAGAGTGTAAGCGCTTAGCCATTGCCAGGGCATTTTTGCAGGATGCTCCTTTTTTACTGTTAGATGAAGCGACTGCAGGCCTGGATCCGCAAAGTGAAGCTGTAATTGATGAAGCGTTAAGCAGACTGATGCAAAAACGTACTGTATTAATTATTGCTCATCGACTAAGTACTGTGTACAAAGCTCATTGTATCGTGGTGCTTCATGACGGAAAACAGGCTGAAGCTGGACCCCATGAGGAATTAATGAAGAAGCAGGGTTTATATTCTCAGCTGGTGTTGGCCTTTAGAGGTGAAAAATGAGTATATTCCTACGTTTATTGCAAATTATGGGTTCTTCTTGGCGGACCATGGTGATGGCAGGTCTCTTTGGTTTTTTAACCGTTGGGAGTAATATCGGATTGATGGCAGCATCTGCATATTTGATTTCTGGTGCTGCTTTGCATCCTTCCATTACAGAGTTATCCATTGCCATTGTGGGAGTGCGTTTTTTTGGAATCGCCCGGGCGATTTTTCGTTACTTAGAACGTTATGTTTCTCATGATGCCACATTTCGTTTGTTAGGTACCGTACGGGTATGGTTTTATACAAAGTTAGAAGGTTTAGCGCCAGCCCGGCTTTTGGAATGGAGAAGCGGTGAGCTTTTTAGTGCTATCGTTAGTGATGTGGAGACGCTAAAGGAATTTTATCTTCGGGTATTGGCTCCCCCTTTCATTGCCATTTTAGTGGTAGTTGGCACATGTTTGTTTCTGGCACAATTTAATTTGGTCTTTGTGTATGTACTAACCGGCGGAGGGATATTCCTTGGGGTACTCTTGCCCCTGGCCGTTTCTCGGGTACAAAAATCCTTGGCAGAGGAGTTAGTGACGGCGAGGATGCAGATGAAAGCCCAATTGGTGGATAGTATTACAGGCATTGTGGAGCTTGCTGCTTTTGGTCAGACTCACCGCCAAGCTCAGAATATTGCTGAACTTGATGAAGAATTGGCAGGGATTCAGGGCAAAGTGGTGAACCAGGCAGGGATGATCGATGCCCTGGGGTTATTTATCGTAAATGCTACGGTGTGGCTAGTCCTGTGGTTTGCAATACCCTTAGTACACAGTGGCCAGTTGGAGGGTATTTATTTAGCAGTTGTAGCCCTAACGGTGCAAAGCAGCTTTGAGGCTGTACTGCCCCTGCCATTGGCAGTACACTTTTTGGCTGAAAGCATGGCAGCCGCCAGACGGCTGTTTGGGATTGTCGACCGGGTACCGGCGGTTATTGAACAGACCGAAGGTATTTTAACCGGGACGGATGGGACGCTTACAGTAAAAGACTTGAGTTTTCGTTATCGTGCAGATGGGGCGGCAGTTTTGCGTAATATTTCCTTTACTGCTGCTTCTGGACAAAGTGTGGCGATTGTTGGTCCAAGCGGGGCAGGGAAAAGTACATTATTATACGTTTTGCTGCGCTTTTGGGAGTATGAAGAAGGAAGCATCCTTCTTGGCAGTCATGAGTTAAAGAAGTATCAGTCTCAAAATCTGAGGACGATGTTTAGTGTGGTATCCCAGCAAAGCCACATGTTTAATGCCAGCATTCGGGATAATATTTTACTGGCAAAGCCTGATGCCAGTGAAGCAGAGTTTGAGCAAGTAATAGAGAACTCAGAGCTGACAGAGCTGCTAAAATCTCTGCCCCAAGGTTCGGATACGATGGTGGGGCAGAATGGTTTTGCTTTATCCGGAGGGCAGCGTCAGCGCATTGCTATTGCCCGGGCTTTACTGCGGAATGCTCCTATTCTCATTTTAGATGAACCAACTGTTGGACTTGATTCTTTAACAGAAGAGGCTGTTATGGGGACTCTTGCCAAGTTAATGGCTGGGCGTACTACGATTTTGATCACCCATCGATTGACAGGTCTTAAGCATATGGATACTATTTTTGTGCTTGAGGCTGGGCGAATTATTGAGCAGGGGACTCAGGAAGAATTACTCAAAAATGAAGGTTTATTTTATCAGTTATGGCATTTACAGCATGATGTGGTATAATATTCAAGAAAAAGATTATATACGATGCATTAAAAAACTTGTATAGCAATTGTTATGCAATTAGAAATACATGTTAATTAGCAGTATATTATAGATTGCTTATGATAGGAGATGGAGTAGGAGATATGCTAGAGGCCTTATTTTCTGTAGAAAAAAATTGCCCTATTTGTCAAGAAACTTTCCAGGTAACACGGGTGCGGTCCCGCTTGGTAATGATGAAGCAGGATTCGGATTTTTGTTCTTATTATAAAGATATCAATCCTTATTATTATAAAATCTGGATGTGTCCCCATTGTGGCTATGCAGCACAGGATAATTATTTTGAAGAAATTCAGCCTGCGGCGGCAGAGCGCATACAAGGATTTTTTGCAGACCGGAATATAAAAATTGATTTAAGCGGGACACGCAGCAGGGAACAGGGCATTGTAAGCCATCAATTGGCGATTGTTTGTGCTGAATTGGCATCCGTTCCTGCCAGCAGATTGGCTGGACTGCATATGCGATTAGGCTGGCTGTATCGGGAGGCTAAAGCGGTAGAGCAGGAACAAGCTACTTTGCTTAAGGCAGTTGATTATTATGAGCACGCTTTGGACAATGAAAGTATGCCTGTGGGTCCAATGACGGAGTTGACGATTACCTATTTGATTGGTGATTTGCTGCGTCGGACAGGTCAGAGCGAGAGAGCATTGCTGTATTTAAATAAAGTCGTTAGCAGCCCTAAAGCCAGGCAGGAAAAAAGGATTGCTGATTTAGCCCGGGATGCTTGGCAGGAAGTGCGTGCCCAAAGACGTGAAAAAGAGGAAAATGCATAAGCAAGATGCAGCATTTAGCCCTTTAAGTGAAAAATAGTCAAGTGGATGCAGTGAGTGTACAGTTTCAGAGAGTAAAACCTTAAAAACTGAGGAAGGACTGGGAAAGTGTTTTCTGTAAAAATACACTTGACTTTCATAAGGTGATAAAATATAATATGTTTAAATTGATACATGAACATGAGGAAAGGGAAATTAAGTGTACAGAATGTACAGAGAGCCGGCGGGTGGTGTAAGTCGGTCATTTTGACAGTTGATTCCGCCCTGGAGTGGCTAATGATGAATTATGACGGGTGTCGCCCGGTATAGCGATAAGAGTTGGCTATATATGTAGCAATTTGGGTGGCAACGCGGGAATATCTCTCGTCCCTGGTGGGATGAGGGGTTTTTTTATATCTTTTTTTAAGATAACGTGTTTATTTATATTGAAAATGTATAACAGTAGGATGATAATTGTATGGAGGGAATGTAAATGAGAATATTAGTAAGTGATCCGGTTTCAGCACAAGGGGTAGAGCTATTACAAAAAGAATATGAGGTAGATGTTAAGATAAAACTACCCATTGAGGAGTTAATAAAAATTATTCCTCAGTATGATGCTTTAGTAGTACGCAGCGAGACGAAAGTAACTAGAGCGGTTATTGAAGCAGCGGTTAATTTAAAAGTAATTGGCCGTGCTGGAGTAGGCGTTGATAATATTGATGTAGAGGCAGCTACCCAAAAAGGCATAATTGTACTCAATGCACCAGAAGGAAATACGATTGCAGCAACAGAACATACGATGGCAATGATGCTGGCGCTGGCCCGGAATGTTCCCCAAGCTCATGCCAGCTTGAAAAATGGACAGTGGCTGCGCAGCAAGCTGATGGGTGTGGAAATGCGCGGTAAAACATTAGGAATTCTAGGACTGGGGCGTATTGGTTCAGGTGTGGCAAAACGAGCTTTAGCGATGGAAATGAACGTTGTAGCTTATGATCCTTTTATTAACGCAGAGCAGGCCTCAGCTATGGGAATTCAACTGCTGGAACTAGATGAAATTTTCCCGTTGGCTGATTTCATTACGTTGCATTTGCCTTTTACCTCTGAAACGAAATATCTGTTAAATAAAGAGCGTTTTGCTAAAATGAAGCCCAGTGTACGGATTATAAACTGTGCACGAGGCGGCGTCATTCATGAAGGGGATTTGGCAGAGGCTGTTGAACAAGGTATTGTAGCAGGTGCAGCAATTGATGTATTCGAAAAAGAACCCGTCAATCCGGACAATCCGCTATTAAAGCTGGATCAGGTAATCGTGACACCTCATTTAGGAGCTTCTACAGCAGAAGCGCAAGTTGGTGTGGCGGTGGATGTGGCAAAAGGTATTATTGCAGCGCTGAAGGGGGAACCTATCGCTACGGCAGTAAATATGGCACCGATTCAGTCGCATGTGTTAGAGGTTATTCGTCCGTATTTTAACTTGGCAGAAAAAATGGGTTGTTTGGCCATTAATTTGGCCGAAGGACGTATAACAGCAGTTGATGTAGAATATAATGGGGAAATTAGTGAAGTCGATACAAAAATGCTGACCACAGCCATGATTAAAGGTTTGCTAAATTCCATTTTGACAGAGCATATTAATTATGTGAATGCTCCAGGGGTTGCAAAATCCCGCGGTATTAAAATACGCGAAGTAAAAAGTAAAGAAACGGCTAACTTTGCTAATTTGATTACTGTGCGAGTGTATACGGATAAAAAGACCCATGTTGTAGCCGGAACTTTGTTTGGACATGAAGAAGGCCGTATCGTAATGATTGATGGATACCGGGTAGATGTTGAGCCTCAGGGCTGGCTGATTGTGGGACTTCACTTGGATCGTCCGGGAATGATCGGCTATGTTGGTACTATTTTAGGTACTGATGGGATTAATATTAACAGTATGCAGGTTGGCCGTACAGAGGTTACGGGAACCAATATTATGGTGATGAGTGTAGATTCTGACGTACCAGCAGCGACTATGCTTAAAATAAAAGCTGTAGATGGAATCTTGGGAGCAAAAATGATTAACTTTTGTGTAATTTAGGAGGAAAAAGTATGGCTAGTGTAAAACCTTTCCGCGGTCTTAGACCGGCACCCGAATTGGCAGATAAAGTTGTTTCTCTGCCCTATGATGTAATGGACTCTGCTGAGGCAAGAGCCATTACATCCCAAAATGAATTGAGTTTTTTGCGCGTTACGAAATCGGAGGTGGACCTTGCTCCAGATGTGAATCCCTATTCAGAAGAGGTATATCAAAAAGCCAATGAAAATCTTCAGGAGTTTATAAAAAAAGGAATTTTAATCCAGGATGAGAAACCTTGTTTTTATATTTATAAGCAGCAGATGGGAAGCCATACCCAGGTAGGATTAGTGGCAACGGTATCTGTTGTTGAATATAACAATAATATTATAAAGAAGCATGAATTGACCAGACCGGATAAAGAACAGGATCGAGTCAATAATATTACAGCTACAGGGGCGCAGACGGGAGCTGTATTTATAACTTATAAAGCAAATGATCATATGAATGCTGTTATAGCCCAGGGAATGACAAAACAGCCGGTATATGATTTTGTCACCGAAGATGGAAACAGCCACACGCTGTACATTGTGGATGACGCTGTTAAAATAGAGGCAATTGAACAGGCTTTTGCCCGTGTTGAGTCCTTATATATTGCTGATGGACATCATCGTTCTGCTGCTGCTGCCAGGGTTTATGAAACCTGCAAGGCAAATAATCCTGAGCATACTGGTGAAGAAGCATATACCAGGTTTCTGGCAGTCATTATCCCTCATACAATGACAAAGATTATGGATTATAATCGAGTTGTAAAAGATTTAAATGGATTAACTGAAGAAGCCTTTCTCGAAAAAATCCAAAATAAATTTACTATTGAACCGTGTACTCGAATCTCATGCAAAGCGGAATATCCCCATTATTTTGGCATGTATCTGAATAAAGCATGGTATAAATTAGTGGCGAAACCAGACAGTTATGACGAGACAGATCCCGTAGGAAAGCTGGATGTTAGTATCCTCCAGAGCAATCTGCTAGAGCCTGTCTTGGGTATCGGCAATCTTCGTACAGATAAACGCATTGATTTCGTCGGAGGCATTCGCGGCATGGGAGAATTAGAGCGTTTAGTAGATAGCGGTGAATATGTTGTTGCTTTCTCCATGTTCCCGACATCGACTAAGGATTTAATGGCAATTGCTGATGCTGGCCAAATTATGCCGCCTAAGTCAACTTGGTTTGAGCCGAAACTTAGGGATGCGATCGCAGTACATTTGATAAATGGAGGAAACTAAAGATGGCACAGCGTGTTTTTAATTTTAATGCAGGTCCGGCAATACTGCCTTTAGAGGTGCTGGAAGAAGTACAAGGTGAATTACTCAACTATCACGAAACGGGCATGTCCATTTTAGAAATGAGCCATCGTTCGAAAGCATATGAAGGGATTAACCGTCAAGCCGAGGCCAATCTGAAAGAGTTGTTGGGCTTAGGTGATAACTATAGAGTACTATTTCTGCAAGGAGGAGCAAGTACCCAATTTGCGATGATACCAATGAATTTCCTGCCCCCGGGACGGACAGCAGACTATATATTGACAGGTTCCTGGTCAGAGAAGGCTTATAAGGAAGCCAAATTATTTGGAAATACCCATGTAGCTGCAACAACTGCTGAGGGCAACTACAAGACTCAAAAAGACCAAAGCTGCAAGCAAGCCAATTTTCACCGCGGCTTTACGGGATCGTTCAATGAGTTCCCCCTCCACCCGAAGAGTCAGAAACAATGCTCCATGGAATAAAAATACTAATAAAAAGGCAACCCCGCCTACTAAGGTATAAGGACTCAATAAATCAAAGAAAGTCCCGGCATACTGCATCTTACTATTAATGGGTATACCCTGAATCAAATTCGTAATGGCGACACCCCAAAGCAGTGCTGGTAAAGTACTTCCAATAAAGATCATCCAATCCCATGTACTGCGCCACTTAGAACTTTCGTCCTTACTGCGAAACTCAATGGCTACACCTCGCAGAATCAACGCTACCAGCATTAAAAATAATGCCATGTAAAATCCGCTGAACATGGTAGCATACACATGGGGAAAAGCTGCAAATAAAGCTCCGCCTGCAGTAATCATCCATACTTCATTGCCATCCCAAAATGGACCTATGGTATTAATTACAATGCGCCGTTCCACATCATTTTTCCCGATAAAGGGCAAAAGCATACCCACACCATAATCAAAACCTTCCAGGAAAAAAAAGCCGGTAAATAGAACTCCTACTAAGATAAACCACAAGATATTCAGTTCCATAATGTCGCCTCCTTCTTCTTCGTCAGCACACTTAGAACGGGTTTTTCATCCAAGGGTCCGATTATAATAAACTTACGCACTAAGTAAATAGCTACTGCCGCTAATGCTCCATACAGTACTGTAAAGCCAATCATCGAAATCCAGATTTCGGTACTGGTTACATTAGTGGAAACGCCCTCACTGACTTTTTGCAAACCTACCACAAT
>Ga0366773_1078_pt1 | contig 13203 bp, 11 predicted proteins | sample BONcelHN113001D8_FD_207071 | JGI IMG/M metagenome (GOLD analysis project Ga0366773, IMG submission 207071) | Enriched cells from coal bed in the Powder River Basin, Montana, United States - BONCAT cells N11 rep2 HSBNCT.N11.300.1.D8 ...
CGTTGGGCGCCGCGCTGTTGCAAGAAGCGACCCGTGCGGTCGAACATGTCCTGCGCGACTTTGGCAACGATGCGGCGCTGATCGACGCCGTGCATGTGCAGCTGAATCTCGCGGCGGCAAAGATTCTGCGCAATAGCGACGGCGAAGTAGCAAAGGCAGCCGACGCCGTGGAAGCTGCGGCACGCAATCCCGAGCAATTCGACATTGCGCTGAACAATACGGTCAGCGGCTTGTGCGAGCGACTGGCGACGCTGCATACCGACCAGCGCGTTGCGGACTTCATTGTTAGGCACTGGAGCCGGGTGCTGGTGCAGGTCAGTCATCACGGCGACCTGGATCTGAAACCGTACCTGGACGCCGTGCCAGAGCTGGTCTGGAGTGCGCAATGCAACCTCGACGGCGGCGAACGCGGGGCCTTGTTGCGCCTGCTGCCCAAACTGGCTGCCCAGCTGCGCCAAGGCCTGGCACTGATCCACCTGCCCGAAGCCGAGTCGCGTCAGGTGCTTGACGGCCTGATGGCGATGCACGCCCAGGTGTTGCGCGCCACCCCTGATCCGCTGCAGTATTCGATGCGGCTGGGCAGCCTGATCCAGCATTTTGCCGGGTTGAAGGCAGGCGGGGCGGACGAGGCCGTCACGGCCTTGCATGCACCGGCGATTGCGCCCGAGCGCCTGCAGGCCTCGCTGAGCCGTTTTGGGGTGCATGCGCAGGTGTGGGCGGATGGCGATGTCGGCAGCCTGACGAGTGAGGACGCGATCTGGCTTGGCGGCATGCAGCCGGGGACGGCGGTGGAATGGTGGTCGGACAGCGGCTACCTGCCGGCACGCGTCATGTGGGTTGACGAAGCTCGTTCCTTTTACCTGTTTCGTATCGATGCGGCGAAACGTCCGGCGGACGCACCGGGCCTGCTGCTCTATTCATCGATTTCGCTGATCAAGGCCTTGCGCGAGGGATCGGTTGGCCTGGTCGAACCGTTGCCGATCTTTGACCGTGCGATCGAATCCCTTTTGCGTAGCAGTGACAGCGACGCGCTGCCGTCCGTAGAGGACGTGGCCCAGCCTACTTGACGATGCGATAGCAGGGCCGATAGGCCTTGCCTGGCAACTTCATCCGGTTCTGTTCGACGAAGGCGGCGAGCAACGCATCCATCGGTTCCATGATGCTGATGTCGCCGTGAATCTCGAACAGGCCTTCTTCCTCGATTGCGCGGATTCCCTGTTCCTTCACGTTGCCGGCCACCACGCCCGAGAAAGCACGGCGCAGGTTGGCCGCCAGCAGATGGCGCTCCTGGTTCTTGTGCAGCGACAGGTTGCGCATGTTGTCGTGGGTCGGCATAAAGGGCTGCTGGAATGCGTGATCGATCTTCAGCGCCCAGTTGAAGTAATACGCGTCGCCTTTTTTCTTGCGGAATTCGCGTACCAGAGCCATGCCCGCTTCCATCTGCCGTGCAACCTCGGCGGGATCGTCGATGATCACGCGGTAGAGCTGCTGCGCTTTTTCGCCAAGTGTGATGTTGATGAAGTGATCGATCTGGCGGAAGTAGTCCGCCGCGCTTTCCGGCCCGGTGAACACCAGCGGAAACGGAATGCCGGCGTTGTCCGGGTGCAGCAGGATGCCGAGGATGTACAGGATTTCCTCTGCCGTACCGACGCCACCCGGAAAAACCACGATGCCGTGGCCGATACGGACAAAGGCTTCCAGGCGCTTCTCGATGTCGGGCAGGATCACCAGATCGTTCACGATGGGATTCGGCGCTTCGGCGGCAATGATGCCGGGTTCCGACAGGCCGAGATAACGGCCGTTGTGGATGCGCTGCTTGGCGTGCCCGATGGTCGCTCCCTTCATCGGCCCTTTCATCGCGCCCGGCCCGCAGCCGGTACAGACGTCCAGGCCGCGCAGGCCCAGCTGGTAGCCGACTTCTTTCGAGTAGTCGTACTCCACGCGCGAGATCGAGTGGCCGCCCCAGCAAACAACCAGGTTCGGGTTCAGTTGCGGATGCAGCACCTTGGCGTTGCGCAGGATATAAAAAACTGCATCGGTGATGCCGACCGAGGACGCGAGGTTGAACGCCGGATTTGCATCGATTTCCTCATGCACGAACAGGATGTCGCGCAGCACGCTGAACAGGTGCTCGTGGATGCCCTTGATCATCTTGCCGTCGACGAAGGCGCTGGCAGGGGCGCCATAAATGTCGAGCTTGATGCCACGTTCGCGCTGGATGATATTGATGTCAAAGCTGCTGAAGCGCTCCAGCATTTCCTTGGCGTCGTCGGTGTAGTTGCCACTGTTCAGGACCGCCAGTGCGCAGTTGCGGAACAGCTGGTACAAGCCGCCGTTGCGCGTGTCGAGCAGTTTGTGGACTTCGGATTTGGACAGGGTGTCCAGGCGGCCTTCCGGCGAGAGCTGGGTGTCGATTACTTCAAAAGTCATGAGCCTGTTTCTGCGTGATGTGGACGGAATGCCGTACGGCAAACGCCCAGTATACTGCGCTGGCGCATGCCGCACCGGATTGGCGTGAGGAGAGCGCTGGCGTCAGGTCTGGCGCGGCGAAAACGCGAAGGCGGACTTCAGGGCGTTGTACGCTTTCTGCGCTACGCCGCCACCGACCGGATCGGCCTTGACGATCACGGCGTACAGGTCGCCAGCGGGTTCGCCCGGAATGCCCTTTCCCTTCAGACGCAGCTTGCGGCCGAAAGCGGAACCCGGCGGCACTGCCAATTGGACCGGGCCTGCCGGCGTGGGTACGTTGACCATCGCGCCGAGCGTGACGGCGGTAGGGGAAAGGGGAATATCAAAATAGATGTCGCGCCCCTCGATACGATAACGGCGATGCGGCCGGATCACGACGTCGAGATACAGGTCGCCATCCCGTCCTTCACCCATGCCCGGAAACCCCTGGCCTGCAAGTCGCAGGGTCTGGCCGCTGCGCAGGCCTTTGGGGATATTTACTTTCAACGTGCGCTTGCCGACGATTGGCGCGCCGTATTCATCGGTCACGTAGGTCGGCATCGACACGTTGCGCCAGGTGCCGGTGTACGCTTCCTCGACATCGATCTGCACCTTGGCGCGCTGGTCGCTGCCGTGCACGTTCAGCCCGCGGTGTTTATGCGGCGTAGCAGGACGCCCGAGGATTTCGCCAAGGATGTCGCCGAAGTTTTCGTCGTCGCGCTTGGCCGATGCGGGCGCCTCGCGCGCAGGCTCCTTGAACGTGGGCTTTGGCGCGCGGCGCGCCGCTTGGGGTTTCGGTTCGGGGCGGTGCTGATACGACGGGTATGGCAACCGGTCGTAGGCCGCGCGAGATGCGGGATCTTTCAGGGTCTTGTACGCCTCGCCAACCTCCTTGAAACGCAGTTCGGCCAAGGGCTCGCGGCTGACGTCAGGATGGTATTTGCGCGCGAGTTTGCGGTAGGCAGCCTTAATCGCCTCCTGCGTCGCGCCACGCGGTACACCAAGCGTCTTGTAGTAGTCCTTGTATTTCATCGGTCCTATCCGTGCTGTGGTCGCTATGTGTTCAGTAAGTATTTCCGGCTTGCACCATCAGACTTGCGGCTTGGGTTTATTCTGACATCGTTGCGCGGGCCGCGAACCGCAGAACAGCGCCGATATTTCTCTTCATTTAACACCATGCCGGACCCTGCCGCCCTTTGCGGGCTGTTTTTGTTGTCTATTCGATAATAAGACAGGCGCCGCTGCCGGGCGTTCCCTTGCGGGCCGGATTCATCCGCGTCTGTTCACCACAGCCCGAGAGCGGGCCGCCGGGCACGGGCAAGGGGCGGATAGTTTACGCAGCACGACCCAGTTGGTGGACAATCCAGCCTTTCTTGAACGGGATTCCCATGAACGCAAGCAGCCACCTAGCCGATACGCCGGAGAACGCGGCCACGACGATGATCGCCTGGATTGAGCAGCGCGATGGGGGCGAAACGCGTCTGCAGGAGCGCTGGCAGTCGGAAAGCGGTCTGGCCGCCCCCAAGCGGATCGTCGTCGCCGACGACACGATGAACGCCGATACCGCGTTTCGACTCGCCAGCGAAGGGACCGGGCTGCTCTGGCGCGGCGATTTCCAGAACGCGCGGCAACTATTGCAGGCGCTGGCGCGGCGCATCGAGCAGCGCGCCGCACGCAAGCCGCGTAAACCGGAGACGCCGGTGGAGGCGTTCAATTTTCATCGTCAGGCACAGGCGCAGCGCGCGCGCACGCTCGGCATGTTGCTGATCCCGGTGGAAGACGACTACATGATTCCGCTGCGCCGCGCACCGGACATCCGTCAGCCATGCAATGAAGCGTATGGCGCGGCGCGCGGCCCTTTCGTCATCGCATTGCGTGAAATCCTCGGCCTGATCGGCGCCCACGGGTGGCGCAAGGAGGGTGTCGAGATTCCCGCACTGGGCGCGCGCATCCATCCCTACTACGGCGTCTTCTCGCCGCTACGGGGCGAATACCTGGAGTTGATCGCCAGCACCCCCTTGCCTGCCACAACCCTCGCGTTCGATATCGGCACCGGCACCGGTGTGATCGCTGCGATACTCGCGCGGCGTGGCGTGCAGCACGTCGTGGCAACCGATCAGGATGCGCGCGCGCTGTCCTGCGCGCGTGACAACATGAATCGCCTGGAATTGACTGATCGCGTGGAGATTGTCAAGGCTGATTTGTTCCCGCAAGGCAAGGCGCCGCTTATCGTTTGCAACCCGCCGTGGATACCGGCACGGCCCAACGCGGCGATCGAGCACGCGATTTACGATCCAGACAGCCGGATGTTGCGCGGTTTCCTGGATGGCCTCGCGGCGCACTTGACGGCAAGCGGGCAGGGCTGGCTGATTTTGTCCGACCTTGCCGAGCACCTTGGCTTGCGCACCCGCGCCGCGCTGCTGGCAATGATTGCGGAGGCCGGCCTGAAGGTGCTGGAACGCCTTGACACTCGTCCGACGCATCCGCGCGCAAAGGATGAAAGCGATCCCCTGCACGAGGCGCGCGCGGCTGAGGTGACCTCATTGTGGCGGCTGGCGGCGCAATGAGACTGTCGGCGAGGTGGCTATAATGCCCACCTCAACCCGCAAACAAGCATTTCATCATGGCGAACAAACCCCCCCGCTTTCTGGCCTTCAAATGCGCAAAGTGTGCGAAACCAGTCCAGGTTTTTCTGCAGAAGGTAACCGCCTGCTCGCATATCCAGCCCTACCAGGGCATGTGCGCCTGCGGCGAGCTCAAGCGTCATGCAACTGGCGACAAGGACGCAGTGGCCGCCTTTGTGGCCACTGGCCAAATCCATCACCATCATCACTGACCACCGCGCCGGATTCAGATGCGGTCGGTCTCGATGAAACGCATCTTGAAATTGCGGCCCTTGATGCTGCCTTCGCTCAGCCGCGTGAACGCCTTGTTCGCCGCGTTCCGCGCCAGCGCGACGTAGGTCACGAATTCAAACACGTTGATCTTGCCGACCTGCTCCTTGCTCAGCCCGGCATCGCCGGTGAGCGCGCCCAGCAGGTCTCCAGGACGCAATTTGTCCTTCTTGCCGCCCTGTATGCAGAGCGTCACCATCGGCGCCTGTATGGACGATGCGGGCGCGTCGTCCATGGCCGGCAGATCGAACCACTGGAGCGGGCGCTTCTGGTAGTCCTCGATCAGCTTGACCCACTTTTTTTCGTTCGGCGCGCACAGGTTCAGCGCGAGGCCTTTTTCCTGTCCGCGGCCGGTGCGGCCGATGCGGTGAATGTGCACCTCGGTATCCTTCGACACGTCAACGTTGATGACCGCGCCCAGCGATTGAATGTCCAGGCCACGTGCGGCGACATCCGTCGCCACCAGCACCGAGCAGCTCTGGTTGGCGAACAGAACGAGGATTTCATCGCGTTCGCGCTGTTCCAGTTCGCCGTATAGCGCGAGCGCACTGAATCCCGCGGCGCGTAATTCTTCGGCGAGTTCGCGGCAATGTACCTTGGTATTGCAAAAGGCAAGCGTCGATACCGGACGATAGTGGTTCAGCAGGCGCGCGACCGCGGCGTTGCGCTCCTCGTAGCCGACTTCGTAAAAACGTTGTTCGATCTGTGCATCGTCGTGCTGCGCCTCCACCTTGATTTCCACCGGATCACGCAGGAACTCCGCGCTGATCTTGCGGATGTCGTCCGGATAGGTGGCGGAAAACAGCAGGGTCTGGCGGCGCGCCGGGCACGCGCAGACGATGCCGCGGATGTCCTCGTGAAAGCCCATGTCGACCATCCGGTCCGCCTCATCCAGCACCAGCGTCTGCACGTGTGACAAGTCGATGGTCTGGCGGCCAAGATGATCGCGAATGCGGCCGGGTGTGCCGACCACGATATGCGCACCGTGTTCCAGCGACGCGATCTGTGGCCGCATCGGCGCGCCGCCACACAGGGTCAGCACCTTCACGTTTTCCGTCAGCCGCGCCAGGCGTCGCACTTCATTGGCAACCTGGTCAGCCAGCTCGCGCGTTGGACAAATGACCAGCGCCTGCACGGCGAACCACGCCGGATTCAGTTTTTGCAGCAAGCCGATGCCGAAAGCCGCGGTCTTGCCGCTGCCGGTCTTGGCTTGCGCGATCAGGTCGCGCCGTTCCAGAATCGGTGGCAGGCTCTGCGCCTGGATCGTCGTCATCTCGTGATAGCCGAGGGTGGCGAGGTTGGCGAGCATGGCCGGGGACAGGGCCAGCGTGGAGAACGAACTTGAGGACATGGTAACGACGCGCCTTGCTGGAGAGGACACGCAGTCTAACAGGCGATGTCGGAACGTTGCCGCTTTGGGCTGCGAATGCCACCGCGTCGAACGGCACTGGATCCGAGCGTGCGGATGCGCTCGACGCCGGGATCTGTTGCGAGGGACGGCGTGCTCAGGCCGTTGCCCGCGATGGCGCGTCGTCCATCAGCTTGTCCAGCGTGATCGGCAGGTTGCGTATGCGCTTGCCGGTCGCATGGTACACCGCGTTGGCGACGGCGGCAGCCATGCCGGTAATGCCGATCTCGCCGATACCCCGTGCGCCGAATTCATTTAGCTTGTAATCGGGATAATCGAGCAGGATGACCTCGATCTCCGGCTGGTCCGCATGCACCGGCACCAGATATTCCGCATAGTTGTTATTGACCGGCATCGCGTTGCGTTCGTCGTATTCCGTCGCCTCGAACAGCGCCATGCCGATTGCCATCACGACCGCGCCTTCGACCTGGTTCTTGGCGGTCAGCTGGTTGACCGCGCGGCCGACATCGATCACGCTAACGGTACGCGCCACGCGCAGACGTGAAGTGCCCGGGTCCCAGCGCACTTCGACGAAGTGCGCGCCGAACGAGCGAAAGGATGCTTTTTCGTCCGTGTTCGGTTTGGCGTGCGCCTGGCCTTCCGCGCTTGCCACGCGTTGCGCCTGCAAAATCTGCGCAAAGGAAAGTGCGCGGGCACCGTGCTTCAGCATGCCGTTTTCCACTGCCAGCTGACCGGGCTCGATCCCGTGGAAACTGCCGCTCTCTCCGGTGGCGAGCGACGTGAGCTGTTTGAGCGCCTCGCGCGTGGCTTGCGCAATCGCCGGCATCACGCTTGCCGTGGCCCATGAGCCGCCGGATATCGGCCCGGCCGGCAACGAGGAATCGCCCAGCTTGACCGTGATCTTGTCGAGCGGCAGCCCGGTGACGCTCGCCACCGTCTGCGCCGCAATCGTGTAGGTGCCGGTGCCGATGTCCTGCGCCGCGCAGGTGACATAGGCGGTGCCGTCGGCACGCAGCGATACGCGCGCCTCGGCCGGGGTGCGCATGGCATCCCAGCTACAGGCGGCCATGCCGTAGCCGATGAGTTCGCTACCGTCGCGCATGGCGCCAATGCGCGGATCGCGCTTGTTCCAGCCAAAGGCCTTGGCGCCGGCATCATAAGCGTCGAGCAGGTGGTTGCTCGACCAGGGCATCCGCTTGCTTGCGTCGGTGGCGGCAAAATTCAGGCGGCGGAATGCGAGCGGGTCCATGCCGGCAGCCGCGGCCATTTCGTCAATCGCGGATTCGAGCGCGAACAGTCCCGGCGCAGCGCCGGGAGCGCGCATCGAGGTCGGCGCACCCTGGTTGACCTGCACAGTCTTGTGCGTGACGGTCATGTTGTCGCAGCTGTAGCCGCCCTGCGTCATGCCGCCGCAGTTTTCCACATAGGTATCGGTGAACGAAGTGGAATTGATCGAATCGTGCTGAACCGCGAGCAGCTTGCCGTGCTCATCGGTGGCGAGCTTGATGTGCTGATGCGTCTCCGGACGGTGTCCGGTGGTGGTAAACATCTGCGCGCGCGGCACCACCAGTTGCACTGGGCGGCCGACTTCCCGTGCGGCGGCGCTGCACGCGACAGAGTGGGGCCAGGCCCACAGTTTGCTGCCAAATCCGGAACCGATGAACGGCGCTTCCACCGTCACACGATCGGGCGACAGGCCAAAGATGCGCGCCAGCGTATTGCGGTGGATGACTACGCCTTGCGTCGCTTCATACACATGCAGGTCGCCATCTTCCCAGTAAGCGGTGGTCGCGTGCATCTCCATCGGATTGTGGGTTTCCACCGGCGTCGTGTAAACCGCATCAACTTTGCGCGGCGCCTGCCGGAACACCGCTGCTGCGTCCCCGTGCTGGTATTTTTTGGGCGAAGCCTTGGGCGCCTTTGCCTTCAGGCTTTGTGCAATGTTTGCCACCGCCTTGCTCTTGGCATAGTCAACGCCGACCTTGTACGCCGCCTCGCGCGCATGCTCGAAGGTATCAGCCACCACGAGCGCGACAAACTGGCCGGCGTAATACACGCGGTCATCTTCGAACGGCAGGCGGCTTTCATCGACCTTGACGCCGTTTGCAACATCCTGTGGCGAGAAGTCGGTCCGGGGATTGCGAAACAGGCGCGAGAAATGCCCGTGGTGGAAGATGTCGATCACGCCGGGCGTCTTGCGCGCATCCGCCGTATCGATATGCGTGATGCGGCCACTGGCGATGTGGCTGAAGACGCCGTACGCATACACCATACCTCTTGGATGCTGATCGGCGGCATACATCGCATCGCCCGTGACCTTCAGCCTGCCGTCAACGCGCTTCGGTCTGGCGCCAATAATGTTTGCGCTCATGTTCGTCTTTCTGCGCGGGTCACGCGACCAGCGTCGACAGATTGCGGATAATGGCCTGCTTGCCCAGCAGGATTTTGTAGGCGTTGTGTTTGTAGGGTACTGCGCCCTGCATGGCGGTGGCGGCGGCCTGACCGATTACGGCGTCGGTCGGCGCCTGCCCGATCAGGACGGCTTCGGCGTTCTTCGCGCGCCATGGTTTGGTGCCGACGCCGCCCAGTGCAATGCGCGCCTCGCGAATCACGCCGCCCCGTAGCGCAACAATCGCCGCGCAAGAGGCGAGGGCAAACTGGTACGACGCGCGGTCGCGCAGCTTGAGATACGCGCCCTTGCTGCCGGCGACAGGCGCGTCCAGTACGACATGGGTGATCAGCTCGTCTTTTTGCAGCGCGTGTTCCTTCCACGGCGTGCTGCCTGGCAGCAGATGAAAATCGAGAAACGCAATGTCGCGCTCGCCTTGCGGTCCCTCTACATGAACTGTGGCACCAATCGCCGCCATGGCCACGCACATGTCCGACGGATGCGATGCGATGCACTGGTCGCTGGTGCCCAATACCGCATGCACGCTGCGGTTGTGGCCGTCGATGGCGGCGCAACCGCTGCCCGGCTCGCGCTTGTTGCAGGGCGAAATGCCGTCGCGAAAATAGTTGCAGCGCACGCGCTGCATGACATTGCCCGCGGTGGTTGCCTTGTTGCGCAGCTGGGTGGAGGCGCCTGCCAGCAGCGCCTGTGACAGCACGGGATGGTGGTCCACCACATGCGGATGGCGGGCGAGGGTGGTGTTGCTGACCAGTGCGCCGACGCGCACGCGACCGTCCGGCCGGATGTCGATCTGATTCAGCGGCAGCCTGTTGACATCAATCACTGCAGCCGGGCGCATGATGTCGATCTTCATCAGGTCAAGCAGGTTGGTGCCGCCTGCCAGGAACGCGGACGACGGCTGCGCGTGCGCGGCGATGGCCTGCGCGGCGTCGGCCGCGCGGGTATAGTCGAAATGACGCATCAGCCAGCCCCTCCGGTTTTGGTGCGCGCATCCTGGATGGCGGCAAGAATGTTCTTGTACGCGCCGCAACGGCAGATGTTGCCGCTCATCGCTTCGCGTACGCTGGCGTCGTCGGTGCCGATGCACTGGTCGTTGAGCAGCGCGACCGCACTCATCATTTGTCCCGGCGTGCAATAGCCGCACTGGAAGGCGTCGTGCTCCCAGAACGCCTGCTGGACCGGGTGCAGCATGCCGTTGCGCTGCAGTCCTTCGACCGTGGTGATGCTGTCGCCATCGTGCATGACCGCGAGCGACAGGCACGAGTTGATCGCCACCCCGTTGACATGCAGCGTGCAGGCGCCGCATTGCCCGAGATCGCATCCCTTTTTGGTGCCGGTCAGTTGCAACTGTTCCCGCACCACGTCCAGCAGCACCGCATTGGACGGCACCTGTAGCGTCTGCAACTGGCCGTTGACCGTGAGACGGATGGTATGCAGCTTGTCACCGCCGGGCTGCGCGGCATGAGCGGGCATTTCTTCCCGAGACATCGTGCCGCCGTGGGCCCATGCGTTGCTGCTGGCGGCGGCAATGCCGTTCATGCCCAGTGCTTTGAGAAAGTTTCTCCTCGCGGGCGCTGCTGGCAGTGGCGCTTGCGGAGCGAGAGGACGCATTGCGTTATGCTTGCGATCTTGATTTGCCATGGGCGACGTCTTCTGATTGGTTCCTGCCGGAAATCCTCGATCGCGTGTGGACCAAGGGGCGTCGGCTGGCGGATGCTTGCTGACTTCACATTGATAGACGTTGCATTTAAAAGTTCAAGCGCGACCGCCCGCTGACTGGCGACCCGCTTGTATGCCCGCACGCCCACGACCCTGATTGCCATGACATCAAGAATGACGCCTTCCACTGTGTTGCTGCTGACGATTCCTCCCGTCTTGTGGGCGGGCAACGCGGTGGTGGGAAGAGCGGTCAATGAGCTGGTGCCGCCGGTGACGCTGAATTTCCTGCGCTGGGCCATCGCGCTGCTGCTGTTGCTTCCGCTTTCGTATCGCATCTTTGCGAGACACAGCGTCATGTGGCATAACTGGCGGCGCTTCGCCTTGCTCGGCTTGCTGGGCGTAGGCTTGTACAACACGCTGCAATATCTCGCGCTCCACACCTCTTCGCCGATCAACGTGACGCTGGTGGCGGCCAGCATGCCGGTCTGGATGATGCTGATCGGCGCGCTGTTTTTTGGCAGCCGCATCTCGGCCGTGCAGGTGTTCGGTGCGTTCCTCTCTATCGGCGGCGTGCTGATCGTGCTCAGTCGAGGCAACTGGCGCGCGCTCTTGAGCCTGCACCTGGTGCCGGGCGACATGCTCATGATTGTTGCCGCAATAGTATGGTCGTACTACAGCTGGCTGCTGACCTTGCCCAGGGACCCGCCGGCCATCCGTGGCGACTGGTCGGCTTTCCTGCTGGCACAGGTGGCGTTCGGCACTGGCTGGTCGGCGCTGTTCGCGGCGGCGGAATGGGGCATGGCAGCGCACGCCATCCAGTGGGGGTGGCCGCTTGCGGGCGCGCTGCTGTTTGTCGCGATCGGCCCCGCAATCATTGCGCTGCGTTGCTGGGGCGTGGGCGTGCAGCGGATCGGCCCGACGATCGCAGGTTTTTTCAGTAATCTGACACCGCTGTTTGCGGCGCTGATGTCGTCCGCATTTCTCGGCGAGCGCCCGCATGCGTACCATGCGCTGGCGTTCGCGCTGATCGTTGGCGGGATCGTTGTGTCGTCCCGCCGCTGACCGGCTAATCTTCCTCGACGTCGGTTGCCGGCTCTTCCATGCGTTTGGTGCTTTCGCGCCGATGTTCCTTGATCTTGCCCTTCACCTTGATCGCCTGCCTGTCGATTTTTTCCATCACGCCGTCTATTGCCGCATATAAATCCTCGGCGTGATGCTCGGCATGCAGTGTTTCGCCTTTCAGCCGAAGGTTGATCTCCGCCCGTTGGCGCAGATCCTTGTCGGCCGGCGTTTCCAGCGCGAGTATTACTTCGATCTCGGTGATCAGGTCGAGGTGGCGGGTGATCGGTTTGAGCTTTTCCTCGACATACTGCCGGATGGCAGGCGTCAGGTCGAGGTGGTGTCCGGTTATCAGCGTATTCATGCAATTCTCCCGTTGTTGTCGTGTGCGGCCTGCAGCGGATATGAGCGGCGTCTCACTGGAACGTTCAGCATAATCATGCGCCGATTTGCGCATGGACGGGTAACGGATTTCTGACTGCAAATCAGCGCTTTATCCTACTCTCAACCGCGCACGCGTATGGAAGAATCCGAGCGTGGGAGTTGGGGTAAGGCGGGTCGATTTCCGCTTGCTGCCAGTCACTGATAACCAATCCTGAAGGAGCACATGATGGCAACCTTGGACACACCTCTGACCGAAAGACGGCATATCTCCGACCGCAGGGCCAATGCGCATACAAGCGTGCTTGGTGCCGTGGATTGGGTGGCAATGGTGTTGCTGATTGTAGGCGGCATCAACTGGGGACTGATGGGCTTGATGAATATCGACCTCATCGCGATGGTGTTCGGTGAAATGAGCGAAGCCGCGCGTGTCGCCTATATCGTGGTCGGCCTCTCGGCGCTGTATGCAATTTATCTTTGCGCGCGGCTTGCCAGCAACCGCCGCGCCTGACCTGTGCGCTGTCTGTGCGCTGTCTGTTCCAACACCATCGCCGTTTCGGCGGCGGCGGTCCCCTTCCCGTTTCACTCGGCACTTCCTGACCGTTCGCGCGCCGGCCGGAGGTTGCGGCCAAAAACAACTAATTCACTAATTAATACTTCATTTATGAAGTAAATGCGGTAAAATTGTTTCTCCCTAATCTGCTGCCTGCCGCGCATGCGCATCCTGCGCCAATCCATTTTGCCTTGCCTGATTCTGTCGCTCTCGGCCTGTGCCGACATGGGGCATCTTCAGCCGCAAGCTGAACGCCGTGATGCCAACACGCTCGAAGCCGGTGCGCGTATTGCCGCAGCGTCATTGAACGCGCCATGGCCGCGCACAGCGTGGTGGCAGGGCTATGCGGATCCACAGCTCGCTACCCTGATGGAAGCGTCGTTGCGCGGAAATCCCGATTTGAAGGTGGCCCAAGCTCGCGTACGCCAGG
>Ga0366773_1081_pt1:0-5000 | contig 12903 bp, 14 predicted proteins | sample BONcelHN113001D8_FD_207071 | JGI IMG/M metagenome (GOLD analysis project Ga0366773, IMG submission 207071) | Enriched cells from coal bed in the Powder River Basin, Montana, United States - BONCAT cells N11 rep2 HSBNCT.N11.300.1.D8 ...
TATTGTTGATATTGGAACTAATATGGAGATTATTGCTAAAAGCGGCACATGGTATTCTTATGGAAATAATCGCTTGGGCCAAGGCAAAGAGAATGCAAAAGAATTTTTAAAGGAAAATCGCCAGCTTGCAGATGAAATTGAAACTAAAATCCGTGAGTTGCTGATATCAGGAGAAGCGGCAGTGGCAATTACGGTAGGAACCGATGATGGCTTAGAAGACACTGAAGTTGAAATTGATACTGAAGAGTAGCGAGATCAGATAAATATAATTTAACGCTCATCCCTTTGGATGAGCGTTTCTTTATTTTTCAATATGGTATTTCGAGTAAATAATTTCCAAGGTGTACGCATAGAGACTTAAAATATGGTATAATAGAATTAGTTAACATAAAATAATGGTAATGAGCCAGTGGTAGATTTAGTATGGTAGAAATAATAAAAAAGAGGTAATGGTAAATGTTTTATCCGGCATTGGAAGACTTGTTAAAAAAAGTCGATAGTAAATACACGCTTGTTATTCTAGCCGCAAAACGAGCTAGAGAACTAAAACAGGGTAGTCCAATATTAGCAGATACTAAGTCAGTGAAGCCAGTTACCATTGCCTTAGAGGAAATCGTTCAAGGGAAAATAACTTTTCAACGCAATAAAACGGGAAATAAGTAAACTGAGATGTTTAGCTAGCCGCCTTATCCTTATAGGAAGGGTGGCTTTTCTTATTTATGAGGATGTGTAATAATATATTTGGTGATGATATAGTGAAAATGAAGTTTCATTTACTGTACCTTCGAAATTTATTTATACATAAGTGGTATGTTATTATTGAGTCACGGAAACTCGGAATTCTTTGGCGTGGATTGACTCATGATTTGAGCAAATTAACGCTCCGGGAATGGTTACCGCGTGCTCGGGCAATGGAAAAAGGGACATTGAAGAATGGTTATGGTCTTATAGATCATAACCATATCGATGATGAACTGAGTTTGAGCTGGCTCCACCACTACCATAGAAATCCACACCATTGGCAGTGGTGGGTGACAAATCTGGATTGCGGCAGCATTAAAGTATTGCCAATGGATGATGAATACAGGCGTGAGATGTTAGCTGACTGGTTGGCGGTCTCCAGGATGCCCGACAGGATGAATATGATACCGTGGTATATGTTAAATCAGGATAAAATGCTGCTGCATCCCAAAACGAGAGAGTGGCTTGAAGAACAGTTGGGAATTAATTAGTAACCAATATCTCTACTTTGCATAAACTGTGCAAGGATGTAATGACTACATATTTGCAGAGGAGGAATTGGTATGGGCTTCGGTTGTTGTTGCGGAGGATTTGACAACAGCAATAATGGTAGGGTCGGAATTATCATCGTTATCATACTTTTTCTATTTTTCTTCTGTGATGACAATGACTGTTTTTCAAGCTGCTAACAAAAGCAGCGCTCTTCTAGCCTCTAAGGCTACTACAACTGATAATGTTTTAGACCGAACGTCCCCGCTTACTTGCTAAGCGGGGACGTTCTATTATAAGTTTGTTTTCATAGGTCTTTCAGTTATTAATAATGTCTATGTATGAAAAATTTAGATGTTTTCTGGCTATACTAGCAATAGGAGGTGCTTTTAAATGCTTTGGACGCTGATTATAGGTGCTGTTGCCGGCTGGGCTGCAGGGCAGCTAACACAGGGACGCGGATTTGGTATAGTGGTGAATGTGATTTTAGGTGTTGTCGGTGCATTTGTAGGGAACTTCATATTATCTCTAATTGGATTTATGGCATACGGTACACTCGGTCAATTGATTGCCAGTATTATTGGGGCAGTAATCGTATTATGGGCTGCCAGCTTGTTTACTGGAAGCAATAAACCAAAATCAAATTAGTAAAGAATGAGCAGGATCATTGTTATGACAAAGTAACATTTTGAAGATATTCATCTGCGTTTTAGAGAGCAAATATTTTTTGTAACCAAATGACCTTACTAATCATACTCTAAATCAGGATATAAATATTACATATCCTACAGAGGAGGAATTGGTATGGGTTTCGGTGGTTTCGGCGGTTTTGGTAATAGTAATGGTGGTGGGATTGGAATTATCATCGTCATCATCATACTTTTACTGTTTTTCTGCTCTAACGATGACTCTTCAAGCTGTTAAGATTTAACATCCGTTTGTCTACCCGGACGTCTGCCACAACTTGATACCGGTATATTATGATGAAAGCCCCTGCTTACTTGCCGAGCAGGGGCTTTTAACCATCTGTTGGAGTATATTAAGTATTAAACCATGTTTTTCTAAAAAAATTCTAAAAGTTGGGATTTATACTATTAATAGCGGATAGGAGAAAATTGCGAATTGACGGATTTTCCGACAGACACTATTTGGATAATATCAATTCGTTTTTACATAGTTTTTGTCCGCAAAGGGAGGGAGTAATTTTAATTTTGGTTTCATATGGTGATTGGTGACTAAACAGTCATCACTTATTAATAGCATGAAATTTAATAAAAAAGGAGACTGTTGTATGCAGAATATAGGGAAAAAGCTAGTTGTTTTCTCAATGATTGGCCTTATGCAAGTCGGGCTGGGCACAGCAATAATTGAAGCATCACCAAGGCCTGATAATATTCAACAGGTATACCAAAGGCATGATCATAGAGAGAACGACCGTCATAATTGGGAACGAATAGAGCAACAGCGACGCGAACAAGAACGAATAGAGAACAACCGTCATGAACGAGAAATGAAAAGGCGTCCACATGAAAAAAAGAAACATTGGCGCGAACGTCAACAAAGGGAAATAGAGCGTCATGAAAGAGCTTTACGAGAAATACGACAACATGCAAGAGATTTGCATGAAGATCGTCATCACAGTTAAGAGTAATAATGAGAATAAGCGTTTATTAAGTAACCGATAAGAATATCAATGATTGTTATCATAAAATTTACCGTCCTGGAAATAGGGCGGATTATTTTTTTCTTGACATAAATAAGATATATTGATATATTATTATTCCAGTGCGGAAGTAGCTCAGCGGTAGAGCATCGCCTTGCCAAGGCGAGGGTCGCGAGTTCGAATCTCGTTTTCCGCTCCAGTTATACTTTGAAATCGGGGCGTGGCTCAGTTTGGTAGAGTACCTGGCTTGGGACCAGGGGGCCGCAGGTTCGAATCCTGCCGCTCCGACCAGTAATTATGTCAGTGATTTAAACAACTAAAATTTAGTAGTTGACATAAACTGATGAAGATGATATTCTATATAAGCTGTCACTGCGACAAGCGATGAAAGCGAAAACAAAACGTGTTCCTTGAAAACTAAACAATGTAAGAAGTAAGTAACGCCAGATGTTAGGTGTTTCACTGAAACACCACAACGTTTCGAAGCGCAAGCAACGAAACACAAAAATAGTAACTTTAAGAGCCATCAAGGCTCCATAAAGATAATTTTTATGGAGAGTTTGATCCTGGCTCAGGACGAACGCTGGCGGCGTGCCTAACACATGCAAGTCGAACGGTCTAATACTCAACACTGAGTGTTCAGCCTAGCGCATAAGCTGCGAAGCAGCTTTACGCGTAAAAAAGTGTGCCTAATAAGCTGAATGTTGAGTGTTGAGTGTTAGATAGTGGCGAACGGGTGAGTAACGCGTAGATAATCTGCCTCAAAGATGGGGACAACACTTGGAAACGAGTGCTAATACCGAATGTGGTATCTTGGCTGCATAGCCGAGATAAAAAAGATGGCCTCTGAAGATGCTATCGCTTTGAGATGAGTCTGCGTCTGATTAGCTAGTTGGAGAGGTAAAAGCTCACCAAGGCGACGATCAGTAGCCGGTCTGAGAGGATGAACGGCCACACTGGGACTGAGACACGGCCCAGACTCCTACGGGAGGCAGCAGTGGGGAATCTTCCGCAATGGACGAAAGTCTGACGGAGCAACGCCGCGTGAGTGAAGAAGGTCTTCGGATTGTAAAGCTCTGTCAACTAGGACGAATGTGTAGCTTGTGAATAATGAGTTACAATGACGGTACTAGAGAAGGAAGCCACGGCTAACTACGTGCCAGCAGCCGCGGTAATACGTAGGTGGCGAGCGTTGTCCGGAATTATTGGGCGTAAAGAGCGCGTAGGCGGGTAGATAAGTCTGTCTTAAAAGTGCGGGGCTCAACCCCGTGATGGGATGGAAACTGTTTATCTTGAGTACCGGAGAGGAAAGTGGAATTCCCAGTGTAGCGGTGAAATGCGTAGATATTGGGATGAACACCAGTGGCGAAGGCGACTTTCTGGACGGTGTCTGACGCTGAGGCGCGAAAGCCAGGGAAGTGAACGGGATTAGATACCCCGGTAATCCTGGCCGTAAACGATGGGTACTAGGTGTAGAGGGTATCGACCCCTTCTGTGCCGGAGTTAACGCAATAAGTACCCCGCCTGGGGAGTACGGCCGCAAGGTTGAAACTCAAAGGAATTGACGGGGGCCCGCACAAGCGGTGGAGTATGTGGTTTAATTCGACGCAACGCGAAGAACCTTACCAGGACTTGACATTGAGTGAAAGGCCTAGAGATAGGTCCCTTCTCTTCGGAGAACATGAAAACAGGTGGTGCATGGCTGTCGTCAGCTCGTGTCGTGAGATGTTGGGTTAAGTCCCGCAACGAGCGCAACCCTTATCCTATGTTGCCAGCGCGTGATGGCGGGAACTCATGGGAGACTGCCGCAGACAATGCGGAGGAAGGCGGGGATGACGTCAAGTCATCATGCCCCTTATGTCCTGGGCTACACACGTACTACAATGGGCTTAAATAGAGGGAAGCAAGACCGCAAGGTGGAGCAAACCCCAAAAACAAGCTCTCAGTTCGGATCGCAGGCTGCAACTCGCCTGCGTGAAGTCGGAATCGCTAGTAATCGCAGATCAGCATGCTGCGGTGAATACGTTCCCGGGCCTTGTACACACCGCCCGTCACACCACGAAAGTTGGAAACACCCGAAGCCGGTGGGGTAACCTGAAAAGGAGCC
>Ga0366773_1081_pt1:10000-12903 | contig 12903 bp, 14 predicted proteins | sample BONcelHN113001D8_FD_207071 | JGI IMG/M metagenome (GOLD analysis project Ga0366773, IMG submission 207071) | Enriched cells from coal bed in the Powder River Basin, Montana, United States - BONCAT cells N11 rep2 HSBNCT.N11.300.1.D8 ...
TACAACAAATTACAAATATTCGATTTCATTCCAAACCACCTTGCAAATAAGTAGAATTTTTCAGCCTATTATATGAATTGGTGTGGGTTAGTATGGAAATCTATATATTGATATTTTTTTTCTGATAAATCTATATATTGTGTTTTAGGAAACAGGATATATTATTTTGCTGGAGAAGTAGTTATATATAATATTTAAAAGGTGGCTAAAAATATGGTTTTAATGAATAATGTTTTAGTAGATTTCCCTAAAGATATGCATGAAGAAGAAGCCAAGCAATATGTTAAAGATGAAATTATATTATGGAAGTCGAAGAATAAATTGCTGGATCGGATAATGATCACCATCGACGGTGAGGAAGTTACTATTAAGTCTTTTGAAAAGTCACCTATTAAACGAATTCGACGGATAACTGGCTATTTGAGTGAAGTATCTAATTTCAACGATGCTAAGCGGGCTGAATTGGCTGATAGGTCCATTCATATGTAAGCGTCCCCCCAAGGGGCGCTTTTTCTTATCGGATTATTAAATTAGGATCCATAATCCCGCAATAGCAATAAGAATTAAGACTATTAACCAGAAGTTGGACAGTAGAAAGATTAGAATAACGGCAATAACTGCCCATGATATCATAGTAATTCCTCCCATTCATATTTATTACATAATATGTTCTATGTCCGTATACAGTGAGGGAGAAATTTGTATGATTTTGCTTTATTATAAAAATAGGTCGCTTAGTATCTATCGAAAAGCTCCTTAATTGAAGTTTTTGAAGGATGGTATTCATTATTGTATTGTAATAACTCACTTATAGTGACGAATTCATATCCATCTTTTCGAAGAGTGTCAATAATAGTTCCAATTGCATGCGCAGTTGGTAAGGGATATTGACCGTCATGAAGCAATACGATACTGCCGGGTTTAGCCTCTTTTATTACAAAATCAACAACTTTTTCGGTAGAAGGACGTTGCCAATCATGAGGATCAATTGACCATAAGATGACTTTATATCCTTTTTGCTTAGCAATTTCTGCGACTTTACTATTAAGTACTCCGCCTGGGGGACGGAATAAAACTGGCTGAGGAGCTTGAGAAAGAATAATTTTTTCTGTCTTATTAAACTCTTCTTCTATATTCTTCTTTGTAAGTGTCGGTAAAGCTAAATGACTATAAGCATGAGAGCCGATTTCATGCCCATCAAGTACTTCTTGTGCAAGTAACGCAGGAGAATGTTCAGCATTAATCCCTAGGACAAAAAATGTTGCTTTTACTTGTTTTTCTTTCAAAACAGCTAAAATTTCCGGAGTTGTTTTATAATGTGGGCCATCATCTATTGTTAATGCAATAACTTTACGGGGTACTTGGGCTTTATAAATAATCTGATCATTGTCAAGTTGATTTTGTACGAACTCCCCCATAACTACTATTGCAAAAATAAAACAAGAGCATAATATAATGTGGACTTGTTTCATTTCACTCACCTCATTAACCATTTTTGTGGACTAAATTAAATATATTCCAATAGTAGTAGTAATAGCCTGCAAATGTAAATTGATACAAACCTATAATTATAAAACCCACTGCTTTTTGCAGTGGGTTTTATAATTATAGGAGGGGAGCTCTTTACTTTCCTCCTAATAATCGCTGGATTGCTGTCATGAATTCATACGGATCGACTGATATGATACCTCCGGTAGCTTGGGGCTCTGAAAAGCGATTATACATCTCAAGAATCATTTTTTCGTTTTTTAAATAAATATCCAAGACCATATTGGTTTTATTATTTTCAAGACATACTTTCAATACTACTTTCTCATTCATATTTAATCTCCTTAGAATCAAATACTACTTTGTGTTATTATCATATGTTAAGTTATCCTAAGGAGGTGAAGAGAATGGTACAAAAAAATAACTGGCTGTTAAGCCAGTTGATGGGAGAGGGAAAATTTACTACAGGATGAGTATGCCCTAATTATATTTTTCTATTACTAAATAAGGACAATTTTAAAAAAAATTATAAGTCGAGCAGTGCATGCTATGCAGTGGGCAAACCCTAACTGGAGTTGTAAGGGTTCAACATATAACATAGTTGCATAAGATATTAGGGGTGGTAATACTATGGACGAGGTAGATTTAACGCGCCTGAATTCAAAATTAGTAACTTCAGTAAATGAGCCTGTTTATACTATTCCTTATTTAACGGCGCAAGCACGGAATGGATTAGTAAATGTTAGTTCTGCAAGTTTAAATCTTCTAATTGCCGGTAATATAGTTTGTCAGATAAGAAATAATAGTACAAACAAAATGACTTCGGTCGAAGGTATTTTAGTAAATAGCTCGGCAAGTATTGGCTATTCTATCATACGAGATGGTACATTAAGTGGCTCATTAACATCTCAAACAGTGTATAATATAAATAATAAGTTTATAGCATCAACAACAACAACCATCGCATCTGCTGCTAGTGCAACGGTAAGTGTTAGTGGCGGTAATACACTCTTGACTCAACTTTCATTAACAAATAGCTTCAATCCGATCAGTATTGTGCCAATTATAATTAATCCGGGAAGCACCTTGTACTTTTTATCATCAGGAGCATTAGGATTAAATGTCACAATAAACGTTATTTTTACAGAGTATCCAAGTAATCAGTAAAATGTTTTAGTTCCTTGAATAACTAGTAGAGGTATAATTCATGATTAACATTATTGCATTTTTAGGCCCTAGCGGAGTAGGAAAAAGTACCTTGCAAAGTTTATTGGATATTCGGCCAATTGTTACTTGGACATCTCGATTGCCTCGTAAGGGTGAGATAAATGGAGTAAACTATCATTTCACAACAAAAGATACCATTATGCGTATGTATGAGCAAGGAGCATTGCTCGAATTTACCCAATACAATG
>Ga0366773_1050_pt3 | contig 12860 bp, 13 predicted proteins | sample BONcelHN113001D8_FD_207071 | JGI IMG/M metagenome (GOLD analysis project Ga0366773, IMG submission 207071) | Enriched cells from coal bed in the Powder River Basin, Montana, United States - BONCAT cells N11 rep2 HSBNCT.N11.300.1.D8 ...
GGCGGCGTCCTTCAAGGCTTGCGTGATTGCAGCGGCAATCATCAGGTCATCTTCTACCAGCAGCACGCGCATGGGATTCTTCTGTCTGAAATATCGTTTGGGCTGCACATGGCAGCGGGAAAACGCCGTCGGCACCGAATGAGCTAAGCCCTCACGGCATCGAGTTCGCCGCACAACGCGGCTTTCCACCCGACGACGCTCGTATTGTACTGACCCAGCATGTCCGCAAATGCGGCGCTGGAGAGAAACTGGTATTCGCGCAACCGGAAGCTGTCGGCGACCGAACCCCCGGCTACTGCAGGATGGCACATCGCCAGTGTCCCCTGTGGCGGCATGGAGGCCAGCCAGCCTCGCCAGAGCGGCGCCAGCGCAGCTGGTTTGCGGAGATCGTACACGCCGCAAAAATCATGATTGCTCAGGCACCCCGCCTTGCGTGCCTGTCGCGCCAGCGAGCGCGCACCAAGCATGCCGATGATGGCGGCTTTGGTGCCGCGCCAGCGCGACGCAAGCGTGCTGCGGATAAACGGCCGCTGCTGGGGGTGGTGCGCTCGGACGGCGTCGATCAATGCTTCGCGGATGACCGGCAGTTGATGGACGTGTTCGTGGCCGTCGATGAAAAGCGGCGGTCCGCCTGTTTTGTCATGAAACTGCTGCAACTGGTCATCCACGATGGCGCGCACCTGTCGTGCATCCAGACGCCGGCTGTATGCCATCGCAATGATGGTGCCGATGCGCTGCGAGGTACCGTAACGTTGCGCCGCCATGGCGCTGCTGACATCCAGGTGCAGCCCCAGCTCCACTCCCAGGTTGCGCAAGCCCCGCATGGCGTCCGGGTCGGGCTTGCCAAGCGCCATGACGCTGGCCGATCTGATCACGCCAGCCTCTGCCAGCCGCAACACGGCGCTATCGACAGCGGGATGCATGCCGACGTCGTCGGCATTCAGAATCAATGTTTTCCGCACTGTCATGTCAGGTGCTGAATGCCCATACCCTGCCAAGATGGTAGCTGGCGAAGGCGACCAGCGCCGTCACGCTCGCCAGCAACAGCACGTACCAGACCTGCGGAAAGAGGCGCAAGGCCAGCATGTACAGACCCTGGTTGAGAAGAAATCCGGCGACCGACACCTGCAGCCAGCGCCACCATCCGGGCGGTGCGTCGGTCTGGAACGTATGGCGGCTGTGGCCGGTGAAGCTGACCAGAAAGGCACACGCGAACGCCGGTATGTTGGCAAGTGCGGGACGCATGTCGCCGTACTGGACCAGCACGAACGCCATTGCAAGGTGAACCGCCGCGGCGACACAGCCCACTGCGATGAACATCCGCGGCCGGCCTATGGTGCCCGTCGCCGTCACGACACCAGTTCCCTGGGCGCTTCGCGCGTCCCCAGCGCACTGTGGTCCATGGTCTGGTCGACAATATAAAGCGGGCGCTGCTTGGCTTCCTCGAACACTCGCCCGAGATATTCCGCAATGACGCCCAGGCAGACGAGCTGGATGCCGGACAGCAGCGTGATGCCGGAGGCCAGCGTGGCCCAGCCTGAAACGGGATTGCCCACCAGCAGCGTCTCGATCAGCACATACAATCCATAGGCCAGCGACGCGATCGAGATCAGCACGCCGATCAGCGACACCATGCGCAGCGGTTTCATGGAAAAGGAGGTAATGCCCATCGAAGCCAGTTCCACCAGTTGCCGGAACCGGAATTTACTCGCGCCTGCGGTGCGGTGCTCGGCATCGAACGGTTCGACCGCAGACCTGAAGCCGATCCACGCATACAGGCCTTTCATGAAGCGGGTGCGTTCGGGCAGTTGCAGCAAGGCCGTCACCACGCGGCGGTCCATCAGGCGAAAGTCCCCGGCATTGGCCGGAATGCTGAACCGCTCACCGCTTTGCAGGAAACGGTAAAAAGCTTTCTTGCACATGACGATCAGGCCGCTTTCGGAGCGTACGCGCTGCACGCCGACCACCATGTCGTAGCCTGCACGCCACTGCGCGATCATGCGCGCGATCATGTCTGGCGGATGCTGGCCGTCGCCATCCATGCAGATGACGGCGTCGCCCCGCGCAGCGTGCAGGCCGGCGGTCAGCGCCGCTTCCTTGCCAAAGTTGCGCGACAGTCTGACGAGCTGAACGTTGCAGCGCTGCTGCTCGAACTGCGCCACGATCTGTGCCAGATGGTCGGTGCCGCCATCGTCCACCACCACGATTTCCCAGTCGACGTGGCATTGCACCAGCACGTGCGCAATGCGGGGCAACAGGCTGGCAAGCGAGTCCGCCTCGTTCAGCACGGGCAGCACGACCGACACCGATTGCAGGCCGCTCCCTTGCAGGAACGCATGCCGAAGATTCATCATTTTTCCTCTATCAGGCTGTGCCGCGTACCGGTGAAGAGCGTACGCGCCGACGGTGCCGGTTGCCATGGTAGCGTGCCGTTGGCAACAACCACAAAGCGCGGCACGTTCGACGCCATGGCGAAGGCGGGCGGTACGGGCTCATACCGCACCTGGCCCGGCGCGTAAAAGTGCGGCGAGTAAATGGGCGGTACGTGATAGACCAGTGGCGTACCGGCGGGGGCGGCCTGGTGAAAGACCGCGATCAGGTCGCGATCCGAATTGCCGCGGACATTGCGCGCAATGATCGGCGCGACGGCAACCGCTGCCAGCGACAACACCAGCAGTGCCGGCGCGGTGAGGCGGAAAGTGGTGCGGGAAGCATGCTCAAGCCAGCGGGCGACCAGAACCGAAAACGGCACCACGGCGGTCAGCCCGTACGTCCAGATAATGTTGTGCGCGAAGGTAAAAAACACCAACGGTGCCAGGGTGGCGCACCAGAGGAAACGCTCAAGCGACGGCGCCGACCGCACCCGCATCGCAAAGCGCGTGAACTCGGCGGCGAACACGCCGGTCCACGGCAATATCGCGGCAACCCAGAAGATCCAGATCATCCCAAGCGGCTGCCGGTGTGCGATACCGTAGCGGTCGCCTTTCCAGCCTGGCACCAGGAAGCGCGAAAAATGTTCGCCCACGATGAAGTAATGCAGGAATCCAGGGTAGAAATATTCTGCCGCTGCATACCACGGCGCACATATGCAGATGGCAATGCAGGCGCCGCGCCAGCTGAACAGACGCTTGAAAATCTGCAGCGGGCGGCCTTCCAGCAGCGCGTACGCCAGCAGCGGCAGGCCGATCAGTGCCCAGTCGGCCAGCCCTTTTGACAGCGCGCCAATGCCAACCGTGACCCAGAATGCCCGCTGCCAGCGGCGGCGAGCAGCCACACCCTGCGTCTGGTCCGCACCCAGTGCGCGCCAGGCGAAATACAGCGCCGCAGTCACGATGCACATCTGGACGGCATCGGTCATGACCGCGCCGGCGCTAATAAAGAAAAGCGGACACGTCGCCAGTACCGGCAGCACCAGCCAGCGCCGTTTCACACCCAGCGCGGAGGCGAATGCCATTGCGGTCCATGCTGTCGCCACGGAAGCCAGGAGCGAAGGCAGCCGCGCGGCGAATTCGTTGATCCCGAACAGTGACATTGACGCCGCCGCAATCCAGGTGGACAGCGGCGGCTTTGCAAAAAACGGCGTTTGCGGATCGATATGCGGCATCAGCCAGAAACCGTGCGTCACCGTCAGGCGCGCGATTTCGCCGTAGCGCGCCTCGGTGGTATCGGCGAGCGGCAGCATCCACATCAGAACGACTCGATACAGAAGGAGAATGAATACGAGTGCTCCCAGCAGGTAAAGGGAGTTCATCGCAGTCGCTGCGTTGCGTGACTTGTGTCCCGCGTCCGCATACAGCGAGGTTGCGGACAAATGAGATGTGTTCATGGATACGTAATGGAAGAAGGGAACGGCACGAACTAGCGGCGATGCGCCACGCCGACGCCAAACAGCAAGGCAAGCAGGCTGACCCAGCCGATCGACAGCACCCATCCGGCCAGGATATCGGTCGGATAATGCATGCCCAGATACAGCCGGCAGGCACCCACCAGGCAAACAAATACTGCGCTGCCGGCGAGCACATTCAGGCGCCACCGCGGCGGGACGATCAGCATCAGCGCAACCACGATTGCCATCGACTGCGTTGCATGGCCGCTTGGAAAACTGAAGGTCGCGTGGGAAGAAACCGTGGTCCACAACTCCGGGCGGTGCCGTTGCGCGGCCTTCTTTGCCAGACTGGCGAGAACGCCGACCCCGGCGGAGGAGCAAAACCAGAACAGGGCGATGCGCCACCACCGGCGGTAGAGCAGATACACAAGAATCAGCACGCTGCTGGTGACGACCAGCCGGGAAAGAAGCAGGGCGAGCGATTTGAGGGGAAGGGCGCGGTAGTCGCCTACCATGCGCAGGATGGCGATATCCAGCGTCAGGCTGTCACCGGACACCACCCAGATCGCCAGCCAGCAGAACAAGCCGGCGCCCGCAATCGCCAGCAACGCGAGCCAGCCGCTTCTCATATGCATGTGCCGCAACGGCGCACCGAGTGCGCTTGAAGCATGGAGGTGCGCAAAAACATCCTCGTCGAGCGTCTTTTCCAGCGCATCGTTCATCTTGGCTGCCTGCAATTTGATTTGGTGACCGCAGCTTAGAAGCGGAGACTTAGCGCATACTTAGGTTATCCATTGCGTGACCTCCGCCGCGCGCGCCAAGGCGGAATAGTAACGTTGATTCAGCGAGGTATCGCGTTTTGCCATGACAAATCCGGCAGTGTAAGGCGGACGTTATGGGCCAGCATGCGAAGGATTGATCGCCTTCGACTGCGCTGCTGAAGTGGAAACCACGGATTATTGCGCATAGTCAACATAACTGCTTCACACGCGATGGAGAAATATGGTGAGGTGTCGAACAGGCTGATGAACATATACGGCAGCGCCGTTCCGCGAGGCAGCGCGGCGTCTGGCCGATATCGATCGGCGCAAGATGTCTGCTGCCATACCAACCACCAGTAATTCGCATAATTTGTATTATGTAAAATAAACGTAGCGAGAAGAATGTGTAATTTGCAGCGTCCGTCTGTTTGCACAAATCTGGTCCTACCCATCAACAGCCCCTGTTGCGCGCCGCATAAAACCTAGCCTCTCACAACCAATCGAAACGTCACTAAGCAACCAGCTCCCCATGCCGCCGGAGGCTCGAATCCTGCTGTCGCGCCGTTTCGGGTGCTAAAACGTCTTGGTGTAATCGAAGACATCCTGCCTTGCATCTTCGCGGTTTAGATAGCGGTCTTTCGACGAATCCACTCTCGCTTGAGCAACTGAAAGAACCGCTCTGCCACCGCGTTGCCATCACAATTTCCCCGTCGGCTCATACTCCGCTGCAGGTTTGCCCCCCACCCGCGCATCTGACGCAGCAGATCACGGCATGCTCGTTGTGGCAGGCGCCCGACACGGCGAAGATAGTAATAGGATTGATAACCATTATCATTTATAATTGCGCTTTCCATTCAGAAAACAGGAGGAATCGATGCAGAAAAAGATTGCACAAGGTTTGCTGGCAAGCGCACTTCTAACGATGTTGTTTACTGCACCGGCAAACGCGGAGGAAAGCCTGTTCAGTTATGTGTACACCACCGATTTGCTGCCACAGGGCCAAAAGGAGGTCGAACAATGGCTGACACAGCGCCACGCGAAATCACGTGGTTCTTATGACGTCTGGGAAGGCCGTACGGCAATCGAATACGGTGTGACCGATAAATTTCAGGTCGCGCTATATGCAAATTACGAAAAAGCGACGGCCAACAGGAACAATGTTGACGGGACAACCCTCGTCCCCGAGACCTTCGCTGATTACTCTTACGACGCCGGCAGCCGCTTCGACGAGTCGCGTTTCCAAGGATTTTCCTTCGAGGGCATCTACCGGATATTGAGCCCCTACACCGACCCGATCGGACTGGCGCTGTACGTCGAGCCGACGGTAGGCCCAAATCTGCGCGAACTCGAATCGAAGGCGATCGTGCAGAAAAACTTTCTGGATGACCGTTTGGTTTTCGCCGCCAACCTCACGCTTGCGCAAGAAATGCGCTGGATGAAAACGGACTTGAACGGCAGCGGCGAGCCGGCTTCGTGGGATCGCGAAACCGATCTCAACCTCGGCATCGGCGTTTCCTATCGCTTTGCGCCAAACTGGTCTGCCGGTATCGAACTCGAACATGAGCGCGAATACTCGAGCTTCCACTTATCCAAGAAGTACCGTACCAATGTGGCGACTTATCTCGGCCCGAACATCCACTATGGCGGCAAGGACTTTTTCGTGACGGCGACCTTTCTGACGCAAGTCGGCGGCGGCAAGGATTACGCCAGCGATGCCGGTTCGAGTTTTGTGGTCGGCGGCCGCAACTATGCCGACGATTTCGAAAAGGATCGCCTGCGTATCAAGGCAGGCTATTACTTCTGATGCAGGAGCGGCAATGAGCAACTTGAAATGGGTATGGCTGCCGGTCGCGGCAATTTCGACCTCCGTCTATGCGACAACCTACTTTAATGTGGAGCAGGCACAGCAGGCCATTTTCCCCGGCGCGAAGCTGACCAAGTCCTTTCTTGCCCTGAACGACAAGCAGGCAGATGACATCGGGAACCGCACCGATGTTAACGTGCGCAACAAGGAGGTCCGCATGTGGCGGGTTGACGGCGGCGGCTATTTCATAGTGGACGAGGTGGTGGGAAAGCATGAGTTCATCACCTACGCGGTCGGGTTGAATGCGGATGGAAGTGTCAAGCAAATCGAAATCATGCAGTACAACGAAAGCTACGGTTACCAGGTGCGCGATCCGAAATGGCTGGCGCAGTTCACCGGAAAGACCTCGGCCGCGCCGCTGAAGCTCGAAGGTGACATAAAAAACATCAGCGGGGCGACATTATCGTCGCGACATATTACGGATGGCGTAAAGCGTCTGCTCGCAACCTATGATGTTGCCATCAGGTGAAGCACGCCGCGCCCAGCCGCATCTCGGCACTATCGTCGAGATCTGGGCCAAGGGGCCGGACGCAGGCACAGCCGTCAAGGCCGCTTTTGGTGAAATCAGCGAGGTGCATCGACTGATGAGTTTTCACTCCGCGGGCAGCGATGTCGCGCGGATAAACCGAGCCGATGCGGCGAATGCGGTGCAGGTGGATCGCAGGACCTATGAGGTATTGGCGTTCGCACGTCAGCTAAGCGAATGGTCGGAAGGCGTGTTCGATATCACCGTAGGCGGCGCGCTCGTCGCTGCTGGCTTCCTTCCGACATCGACGCGCCTCGCGTCGGACGATACCGATTATCGGGATTTGGTGCTCTTGCCCGACGCACAGGTGATGCTCAAGAAGCCGGCGCTAATCGATTGTGGTGGCATCGCGAAGGGCTACGCCGTGGATCTTGCGCTGGCGCGCCTGCAGGACTGTGGAATGGAAAGCGGTCTCGTGAATGCTGGCGGCGATCTGCGATTTTTTGGCGAACCGCAGACAGTGCACGTGCGGCACCCTTATGCATCTCGATTGCTTCAGCTCGAGCCAATGATGAACAAGGCCGTGGCGAGTTCCAGCGGCTTTTACGGGCAAGGCGGCAATGACGTGGACCCGCTTGTTGATCCGCGCTCCGGCAAGTGCAAGAAGTGGATGTGCGGCGTGACAGTGATTGCACCAAGCTGCATGGCCGCTGATGCGTTAACGAAAGTCGTGCGTCTATACCGCGGCCCGGTTGCCAATTTGCTCGAAAAGCTTGCTGCTCAAGCATTGATTATTGATGAACACGATGTCAGGCTGGCTTGCTGAGAGCAGCCATGTATCGATGAGTTGAACAGGTGGTTTCATGACTGCACCCTACCCCCATTTTGCGCTAACGATTCGACAGCCGCGCTGGCTGACGTGGTCAATCTATATCGTCACGGCGTGTCTGCTACTCTCAGGCATCACCTGGCTGATTCTTCATTTCTGGTTCCAGCAACACGGTGAGTTTGGGGACACGATTAATCCGCTGGAGCCTTGGGCGCTGCGCGTACACGGACTGGCCATGCTGCTCGGGCTGTTTCTCTACGGCTCGCTGCTGCGAACCCACATGACTCGCGCCTGGCATGTCCGACGTAACCGCGTAACCGGGGTGATTGTCTCTTCTATCATCGGCATATTGACACTGACCGGCTATCTGCTCTACTACTCCGCGGACGAAAGCGTTCGACCATTTATCAGCGTCGCACACTGGGCAATCGGCCTTTGCATCGCCGTGATGCTGCCGTTTCATATCCTGCACGGACGAAAAAGGTAGGTATATCGAAGCGGGTCCCGAGTGTTCGGGTACCTAACTGGGTGGCCGCAGGGCGTCCCGCGACTGAACGCATGCAGCTGGGTAGTTTCGGCGCCGGGTAGCCGCTCCCGCCTGGTGTTGCAGCATGTGCATGTCCATGCCATGCCGGCGATCTTCCTCAATCATCCCGGCGCGTATCAAGCGAGATAACGGTCCTGTTGGTCGTTTTCGGAGGGGGAAACGAATACTCGCCAAAACATGCATATCGGTCGCAACTTATTTTCGGTATTTGATCTACATCAAGTACGGACAATATGAGAACGATTATCATTTGTGTTCATTGTTCACTTAAGGAAAATCATGCGCTCGAAAGCGGCGGTGTTCACCAACAATTTCTTTGCCGCCATCATTGCGGCCTCGACGCTCAATGCCTACGCGGTCGAATATCCGATCGGCGCGCCGCAACAACGTGCCGGCATGGAAATAGCAGCGGTTTATCTGCAACCGATCGTCATGGAACCGGACGGTATGATGAAAAAGGCAGAGGAGTCCGATATCCACATCGAAGCCGATATCCATGCCTTGGCCGGCAATCCCAACGGTTTCGAAGAAGGCGCGTGGATGCCGTATCTTGTCGTGCGATTCGAAGTCAGTAAAGAGGGAACTGCGCAAAAAATCGCCGGCGAATTCATGCCCATGGTCGCCAACGATGGTCCGCATTATGGCGACAACATCAAGTTGTTCGGGCCTGGCAAATACCATGTCAAGTACACTATTTTGCCGCCTTCCGCGAACGCGCACGCGCATTTCGGCCGCCACACCGACCGTCTGACCGGTGTCCGCCCATGGTTCAAGCCGTTCGATGTCGATTACGACTTTACCTATGTAGGTATCGGCAAGAAAGGTGGGTACTAAGCGATGCGCGCACCCTTGCCGTTGAAACCATTGGCCGCCATGGTCGCGCTGCTTTGCGCGTCCGTTGGCGCGGCCGCCGCAGGACCTACTACGGATGACCTCCAGTTGTTGGTGGAAAAGCTCAATCAGCGCATGGAAAAGCTGGAGCAACGAAACGCCGATCTCGAACGCGAATTGCGCGGTGCGCACCCCTCGCAGAAAAAAGCGGTGCCCAGCGCCACAGTCGATGTTGAAAAGCGCATTCAGGCACTGGAAGCGCAACAAGCGCGCACCAGCGAAAGCCTGGACAGTGACCGGCTGAGCGAAAACGAACCGGAACTCACGTCGCGCCTGAAGATGGTCGAGATGCAGGCGCAGAGCGCGCAAAGCGCCGCCCGCAAGATCGAGTCTCTCGACGGGATTAGCGCGGGGCTTAGCCTCACCACGATGGCGCAAAAACCATTTGGTTTGCCCGGCGCCGATAGTCAACTCAACTACCGGGGCGATGCGTTTATCATGCTGCCCCTTGAGCACATCGGCGATATCGAGCAACAATTGTTTGCCCAATTCCGTATTGGACAAGGTGCCGGACTGAACGACTTGCCGAGTTTTTCCAAGCCCAATGCGACGGCCTTTCGTGTCCTGGGCGGACTGCGTCCGGACGACTCGGTCGCGGTGCTTGCGCAGGCATGGTATCAGGCCAGCATCCCTTTGCCCTTCGGCGGCTACAAACCGCGCTCCAAGGAAACGCTGGAAATTAACTTCGGCAAAATGGACCCTTTTGTGTTCTTTGACCAGAACGCCGTTGCCAACGACGAGACTCGCCAATTCATCAACACGATTTTCGTGCATAACCCCTTGCTGGACGCGGGCGGCGATATCGGTGTGGATGCGAATGGCTTTACCCCCGGTTTCCGCCTCTCGTACGCCAATTTCACAAACAAGCCTGAAACCTGGCGCGTGTCGTTAGGAATATTCGGCGCCGGCGAAAAAGGGTCGAATTACCAGCGCAGCCCGTCGTCGCCGCTCGTCATGCTGCAAGCTGAAACGGAGCAGCGCCTGTTCACCGGATTGGCCGGCACCTATCGGATTTACACGTGGCGCAATGCCGCGGCCGGTGATTTCGACAGCGTCGCGACTGCCACCGAACGGCATAGCGGCTGGGGCATCTCTGCCGATCAACGGATCGGCGATGGCCTCACCCTGTTCGGCCGATTCGGCCAGCAAATGCAGGGACATGTGCGTTTTAACCGGGCGCTGACGGTCGGAGCGGAAATCAACGGCTCATACTGGAATCGCGGTGGCGACAGTATTGGCATTGCCGCCGGTTTGCTGAACACCAGCCAGGACTACCGCAACTTCAGCGCAGCCACGAATCCCGCCAACGACGCCGAACATGTCGCGGAATTGTATTACCGGTTCCGCGTCGGCAAGCAGTTCGAACTCTCGCACGAATGGCCGGAACCCATTCCATCGGAATTCTTTCCGCTTTGAGATGCGACAAGGTCAGCATCGAGAGTCCAAGGAAAATTCCCACACCCGCTATCGGCACCAGGGAGAGCGCCAGGCGCTGCCAAGACAGTCCGGGATCATCTGTCAACCGTGCCGCCAGCCAAACGGCGGACAGCACCGCGACGCCGAGCGCGCCACCTCCGCCCAGGATGAATATCAGGATGCAAAGGCCATCAAGCCACGTGAATACATCGTTTGCCGCCGGATAGTGGGTAAGCAACCACCATGGCGCGTCGTCTTGCAATAAAAAAAATGAATTGTGCGCGATGAGCCAGTTCGCGATCATCGTCTTCATCTGAACGAAACGGGAACTCGCTGACCACTGAAACGCTGCCGTAGCAACCCCGATAGCGCCGAAAACAAGCGTCAGCGCTTCTTCTGTTTTAACGTTGCGATTGCCGGCATTGCGAATTTCGCTGGCGGGCGAGCGTCCAGAGAGGGTTACCGCATCTTTGTAACCGCTGCAGCGTCCGCAAGCATGGCACGCTGACGCGCTTTTCATGTGGCGAATATCGATCAACGGCGCGCAGTTCACCATCGGGCGATGAAGGATGTCGCGCTTCCACGCCTCTTCGTTGACGCGGAAATGAATCGGCGCGATTTTCGCGAGCAGCGAGAACACGCCGCTGGCGGGACACAGATACCGGCACCAGACACGCTTACCCTTGCCATAAATAAAACCGACTATCGCCGCCGCCACCGTCGAACCGCCCAAAATCAGCAAGGCAGCCTTGGGATATTCGTAGACGCTGATTAACTGTCCATAGATCGTGGTGCAAACAAATGCAGTCAACGGCCAGCCGCTCCAACGCATCCAGCGCGGAATCGAACGGCTCAGGCCATGGCGGCTGGCGAATTCTGTCAACGCGCCTTCCGGACAGAATACGCCGCACCACACCCGACCGAACAACATCATGCTCAGCATGACGAACGGCCACCACATGCCCCAAAACAAAAATTGGGCAAACAACCGCAGATTGTCATAGACGTGCGCATCTTCTGGCGGGAGCGGCATGAATGCGGGGATTGTCAGCAGGGAAAGATAGAAAACGATTACAATCCATTGCAGCGCAAGAATCATCCTGTGATGACGGCGCATCGCGTCACCGATTTTGGCCAGCAAGGGCGTGCCGCCGCTTGTTGGCACACACGTGCGATCCCTCGTCATCAGCAAGTCATTCATTGCAGACCAATTTGCGTTGAGCAAACATAATACTGATCCAGTAAACGACGTAAATGGTCACGAGTATCAACGAGGGACGCGCGCGATAGCCGGTGAACGCTGCCAGCACCGCGCCGGATGGACTGGCGTCGTCGAACAACTGTGAAGTATCCCATACAGGATCGATCAGGGTTGGCAGCCAACCCATACCGATGAGGCGATCGACACCGGTTGCCAGCAATGCCGCCGCAAACAGCAGCAACAGGAATCCGCTGATGCGAAAGAACTGGCGGTAGTTGAGGAAACGCAGCCCACGGTTGACCGCCCACGCGGTCAGTGCCGCCAGCAGAAGGCCAAGCGCCGCACCGCTTGCCAATCGCGCACCGGCATTGTCTTCCAACCCCATGCCATACAAAAAGATGACGGTTTCCGCGCCCTCACGGGCGACAGCCAGTGCGGCGACGGCTGCGATGCCAAATGCCCCCGAGCGCTGCATTGCATCGGCCATGTCGCGTTCCAGGTTGTGCTTCATCCGGCGCCCATTTTTCTGCATCCACAACACCATTTGCACGATCAAACCGGTAGCCGCGAACAGCATCCCGATCTGAAACCATTCCAGGGCGATGCCCGACATTTCACCTTGCGCCGCGACCATGCCCCAGCCCAATGCTGCCGCTAGTCCCATCCCTGCAGCGACACCGGCCCACAATGCGCGCAGGCCCGTGCCATCGCCGTCATTACGCTTGAGCCAGGCATACAAAATGCCGATCACCAGCATCGCTTCAACGCTTTCACGCCAGACGATGAATAGCGCATTACCCATCGAAATTTCTCCTCATTTGGCAACGAAGCGGCCCTGCGCCGTCGCTGGGTGAAAATCGCCGAAGAACCTGTACGAACCTGGTTTGAGCGGCATGAAAACCAGAAAACTCGATGCGCCGGGCGCCAGCACTTTCTCTTTGCGCAACTCGATGCTCTCGAATTCCTCTGCACCCGGGCCTTCATTCTTGATCAACAGCCTAAATTTCGTGTTGGCTGGCACTTCGATCATGTCCGGCACAAAGTGGCCGGCACGAATCA
>Ga0366773_1084_pt1 | contig 12806 bp, 15 predicted proteins | sample BONcelHN113001D8_FD_207071 | JGI IMG/M metagenome (GOLD analysis project Ga0366773, IMG submission 207071) | Enriched cells from coal bed in the Powder River Basin, Montana, United States - BONCAT cells N11 rep2 HSBNCT.N11.300.1.D8 ...
TGAAACCAGACCCGCTCCCAGCCTGGCTGCAACCTTAGCCGCCAGATCCTTGCCCCGCAGCGTCCCGCCGACAAGCAGAACTTCCGGTTTCTCTTTATCTGCCAGGCTGGCGATGGCTGCCGCATAACTCTCGGGCCATTCAGATTGACCGATAAGCTTGTAAATAATATGCAAACCATAGGTCAGTAAACCTTCGGCTGTCTGCTGATCTAAAACAACAGCGCACACAGGCTGACCTGGAGCTGCCAGCTCCCGCGCAGGTGCGATTAGCTGAGCAGCTATGGATGCGTCCTCTGAGTATATCCAAATTCCAGCCATTATGTCCCCCTCCTCATAGTACGCCTTCCTTGGCAAGACTGACTACGAGCTTGTTCACGCTTGCAGCCACCTCCTCCTTGAAGATCATGTTTTTCCGGCTCATGGCATAGCCTTTGAGGCTGGTGACGGTAACCTTTGGCGTAAGTTCCGTGGAGCCTAGCTCCAAGTCACATGCACGCCACTCGGTCATCGGCTTTTTAGCTGCTCCCAGCACTTGTTTAAGACTGGGAATACGGGGCTGATTAAGCTCAGGCAGGACACTGACCACAGCCGGAAATGGTACGGTACAGACTTCTGTGCAATCACCCAGCTTGCGGGTAGCGACCGCCTTATTGTCTTCTACGGCCAGCTTGCTGACAAAAGTAAGCCCTGGTATACCCAGCAGCGCGGCCAGTCGGGGTGCGACCTGCTGGGCATACGTATCAGATGCGCCCTCACCGCACAGAATCAAGTCGTACTTGCCTATTTTCCGGATAGCGGCTGCCAGCACATTAGCTGTAACGAACGCATCAGCGGTAGCTGCTGACGGGTCATGAACCCAGTACGCACTGTCCAGGCCCCGGGACAACGTGTCTTTCAATGACTGTTTTACCGGGTCTCCTCCATAGGTAAGGCCGCAGACAGACGCTCCGGCCCGCTCAGCTAAGAGGGCAGCTTCTTCAATCGCGTTACGGTCATAATCGCTGATTTTATAAGCTGCTCTGCTGGTATCCAGCGTCATGGACCCGGCATTCACGCGGATGTCCTGCTCATCCAGCACCCATTTGTAACATACAATGATATTGAGCATACACACTCCCCTCTCACATAGAAAAGGGGACTTCAGGAGAAGTCCCCCCTAATCAATTGCATATCAGCCCGGCCGGAAATTCATCCGTCCTTCACCGAAAATGCAGGCATCCATCAATTTAAGCTGAGGCGAGACGCGAACTTTGGCTTCCACCTGCGCTAAGACATCCCGCTCGAGGTCAACGCCGGGAGCAATTTCTGTCAGCACCAGTCCGCTCTCTTCCAGACGGAAAACGGCTCTTTCGGTAATGTACAGTACCGGCTGCCCAATCGAACGGGCGTATTTGCCGCTGAAAGTTACCTGCTCGACCTGCGGCACAAATTTTTTGGATTTACCTTCCTTACAAATGATAAGCTTGCCATCCTCAATTTTTTCTTCCAGCCCGCCAGCGGTCAACGTACCGCAGAAGACCACCTTCTGCGCATTTTGTGATATGTTAATGAAGCCGCCGCAGCCGACAACGCGAGGACCAAACTTGCTTACATTCAGATTGCCCTCACTGTCCACCTGGGCAATACCCAGACAGGTCAGATCCAGATTGCCTCCGTCATAGAAGTCGAACATATAGCTTTGATCCACCATGGCTTCGGCATTGATGGTCGCACCGAAGCTCAGTCCCCCGGCTGGTACACCGCCAAAGCCTCCTGCTTCCACCGTCATTGTCATAAGATGTCCAAAGCCTTCTTCCGCCGCCACAGAAGCTACGCCTTCCGGCATGCCAATTCCTAAGTTGACCCTGCTGTCGGTTGTCAGTTCCATCGCTGCCCGCCGGGCAATTACCTTGCGTTCATCGAGCGGCATAGGCGCTATAGCGCTTAGCGGCACCTTGACATCGCCGCAGTAGGCAGGGTTATAGTACTCACCAAAAGTCTGGTTGAATTTATCCTTGTCACCGATGACTACGTAATCAACCAGCAGCCCCGGCACCTTTACCAGCTTAGGGTCCAGCCTTCAAACACAAGGACAATGGGAATATTCAGGCGCTTTGCCTGCCGCTGAAGATCACCCAGCTTGGGCTCCAGTTCACACCTGGCAGCATCGTATTCACGTTTGCTCAGCTTTTTAGATAAATCGACTTTTTCGAGCATGAGGACCCCCATAGCAAACCCCCGGTGTAAACCGGGGGCGATTTTTAGGCATATAAAATTAAAGCGATAACTTCAAGATCAGCCGTTCCCGTATTTTCAATTGAATGGCTCTCACCTGCGTTGGTATATATAACATCACCGGCTTTTACCACCGCCTTGACGCCATTATCATCCACCAAGCCTTCGCCACTTAGAACATAGTAGGTTTCAAAGTCGCCGGCATGCTGATGAAAACCGATGGAACACCCAGGTTTAATGACATTCCTGGCAAATAACCGCCCTTTACCGTGGAACTCGTCATTCTCTAATAGTTTGATAACCTTGACTTCACCCTTGCCGCCCCTCATCTCTGTCAAAACATCAAAATTCAGCTGGTCAGCCTGCTTAATCATAAAGATGCCCCCCAGTTTTCAGAATATACATTCACTTCGCCAGGGGACTACAGAATCCTCCTGTACGGTTACGGCGTGGTAAAACCTTTGTTGAACAAGGTAACTACTATAAACCCTGCAATAAACCCCAGTACAAATGCTCGTTTAACTAATGCCTTGACCTGCTGGATCACTTTAGGGTCTTCGATAAAACATTCTTCGGGTGTACCGATAAGACATCGCCACATTTTTGCAAGCCATTTCATAACTAGCACCTCCCCTGCTATAGCATATTCACCGTAAGCAGGTGCTGCTACTAAGCAAGTATTGTTACCAGACAAGTTATGCAAATATCACGGCAAATTCATTGAATTCCTTAAATTCTTACAATACTGGATACTATTGCTATTGTCCCATCAAAGGAGTATAATAAAATCAAACAGCCAAATGATAAACATTATCATTTGGCCAGAATAAAGAAGGTGTATATAAATGAATTTGACCAACCTGCCACTTCATAAAATGTGTATCGACAAGTCTTCCTGCATTGCGGAGCAAGACGAAAATCATACGCTCACAGCCGACCTGACCAAAGACGTATTCCGTAAACAGGCTCAGGCAAAATTGGAGAACAAGTAATACTGACGAAAGGGAGAGCGAATGGCTCTCCCTTTCTGTTTTTTTTGCATCATTATCTATTTCAGCTTCATCATGACTTCTCGCAGCGCATTCGGACCGCCCACATTACCAGGAAATATTACATAGGGAACTCCGGGAAACAATGCTTCTGACTGGATCAGCCACACAGGAACTCCCGGTAGTATTTGCCCAGCCACAATAGCCTTTTTGACACCCAGCCCTTTCGTGCCGATATCGCTTGAGGTAATGCCGCCTTTGGCAATGATATATCTGGGTGCAATTTCAATATTTAGCATAATTTGTACAAGCGCATCCGATACTTGGGCCGATACTGCGAGGTTTTCCTCATGGGTAGCCAGTGTAAGCAAATCCCGTCCGGTATAAATCACGGCATTCTGCCCAAGTACCAGGCATCTGGATGCCTCATTCGCAACCCGTCTAATTTCAAGCTGCAGCAAGTCCGGGGTAAAAACCAGCCTAGGGCTTATCTCAAAGAAGTGGGTATTGTCTAAGCCGCGAATAGCTTCAAGCTGCTCTGTGGTTTTTTTGACGTGCGATCCTATAATGATCAGGCCGCCTGTTTTTTTAATTTGCTGCTCAATGAGCTCTCCCCCGGTAAGCAACGGCCTGGTGCTAATGCCGCCAATGATGCGCACCAGACCTGCCGCGCTGCGCAGCAAAAAACGTTTGCCGCTAAATATGGCAAGGACGAGTGCTGTGGCAAATACCTTGATATCACTGTAGTCGACAGCGTTTACAATTGTTTTATTGAAATTCTCCGTCTGCAATAGCTTAGCTTTGATACCGTCCAGGTCATTCTGCCGAATTTCCTTTAGACTAATCTGCTCTACTTTTTCGGCCGGATAACGCCCTTGCGTTTTTTCCTCAATCCATAGCGGCAGATTGGCGTGCTGATAGCCAAACACAAGATCCTTGGCAAACTCCGTCAGGTTAGCAGGAACCAAATCCTCGCCCATCCCCACGAAATGGGTACCGTGGATGGTGTAGCGTTCTCCTTCAGCAAAGAAAGGGGCAATGATCTCGCCGTCAACCGGATATCCCTGCTCATCAAGCACTTTCCGGATTGTCTCTGTCTCTAGCGGATAATGACCGCGGAGCGTCGAATCGCTGCGGCTGATAATCAGGAAATCGCGCCCGGTTTTACGTGCTGCCCAACAGATATTTTTCGCAATTTCTTTATGAATACGCTCGCTATCCTTGGCTGTCATTCCCCGGGAATTGGTCAAAATAAAGAACAGTGGAGTATCTTCGCGAAACCCTTGTTCCATGCTGAATTCTTCCCAGTCGGTATACACGGAAACGCCGTGGACTGTCTGCACGCCGGTCGGGTCATCGTCCAGCACGACAATCTTGGTATTGAAAAGCTTCAGCAAAGCAACCAGCCGTTTATCAAGACACTCACTATTGGCCAGCAGCGGCAACGAAGCTAGCAAATCACTTTTTTTCAGCGGTTTGTCATATATTATGTCGCTCATTCTATGACCGTCCTTAGCTGGACTGCAGGTGCTTCTTCGCTGCTGCAGCAATATTTGCGGCACATAACCCTAAGTGTTCGCGCAGCTCAAAAGTAGGCCCGATAATCGGGAATACATCCGGAATGCCAATACGAATTACCGGACAGGACCGCCGCTCAGCCAGCACTTCCAGCACTGCGCTGCCGAGGCCGCCAACTACATTGTGTTCCTCGACCGTGATGATTAACTTTGCCTTATCAGCGCAGGCAAATACGGCAGCCTGATCTATAGGCTTAACGGTATGCATATTGACGACTTGGGCGGATATTCCTTCCATTGCCAGCATTTCTGCCGCTGCTACTGCCTCTGCCACCATCGGGCCATTAGCAATGACAGCAACATCCTCGCCTTCCTTCAAGGTAATCGCCTTGCCGATTCGAAACTTGAATTCATCATGATAGACGATTTTTTCTTCGTCGCGGCCTAACCGGAGAAAAACAGGGCCGTTGTATTCCATAGCAGCCTTGACCGCCTCGCCAGTCTCTTTGGCGTCAGACGGTACGATAACAATCAGCCCAGGCAACGCCCGCATTAAAGAAACATCTTCATACGATTGGTGGGAGGGGCCGCCAACGCCAAAGGTCAGCCCGCTGCTAAGCGCCGCCAGCTTGACATTAAGATTGGTATACACGACATCATTACGTATTTGTTCCCCGGCCCGCAAACAGAGGAAATTAGCGTAATCAGCCACCAACGGAATTTTGCCGCAAGTCGCCAGACCGGCAGCAATACCCACTAAATTCTGTTCGGCAACGCCTACATCAATAAAACGCTGCGGATACTTCTGTGCAAACTTATCAGTGCGGGTTGGGTACATCAGGTCGGCGGTAAGCACTACCATATCCGGATATTTTTCACCCAGTTCCAGCACCGTCGCGCCAAAAGCGTCCCGTATTTTTTTATATTTGCTGCTATCCATTACTCCGTGCATTTGCAGTCCCCTCTCAGTTCTGCCAAAGCCTGGCTGTATTCTTCTTCAGAAATCGAATGACCATGCCACTCGCGCTTATTGGCCATGAATGAAACGCCACAACCCTTAGTAGTATTAGCGATAATTACTGTCGGCTGGTTGCCGCCGGCTTTGCTGCCAATTAGCGCTGCATGAATCTGCGCAAAATCATGTCCGTCAATCATGACAACCCGCCAGCCAAAAGCCTGCCACTTGTCAGCCAGCGGCTCGACAGGCATAACGTCTTCCGTACTGCCGCCGACGCACAGGAAATTGCGGTCGACAATTGCGGTAAGATTGCCCAGCTTATATTTAGCTGACGCCATAGCCGCTTCCCAGATGGCTCCCTCGGCTAATTCGCCATCGCCAAGTATTACATAGACATGATAGTCCTTGCTGTCCATCTTAGCTGCCAGCGCCATCCCGGCGCCGATAGACAGACCATGCCCCAGGGACCCGGCGCTTATATCGATACCCGGAATGGCATGCATATTGGGATGGGTGCTCAGATTAGCACCCAGCGTTTCATATTCCTTAACCCACTTTTGGGGGATAAAGCCTTTCTCCACCAGCGCCCCATAAGCTGCAGGTGCTCCGTGCCCCTTGCTGATAATCAGCCGGTCGCGGTCCGCCCATTTGGGGTTGGCCGCATCCACTCGCATAATACCGCCAAAATACAGTGTCGTAACGATATCGGTGCAGGAGAGCGAACCCCCGAAATGACCGTGACCTGCCGCATTGAACATTTCAACAATATGACACTTGATTTTGCGGGACTGCTGCTCAAGACCGGCAATCATTGCTTCTTTTGCCTCCATGGTTTTCCCTCCGAACTATTTCTGTATTAAGCCTGATCTGTCAGTATCACTTTTATCAGGCCGGGTTCAGCCTTAGCCAGCCGTTCATACATCTCTACCCCTTGGCGAAGCGGCTTACTATGGCTGATTACTCTGTCAAGATCGGCCTTCAGCGCGGGCAGGCTGGCCAGCACATGTTCAAACTGCCTGCGGTCGTATTGAAACGAGCTAATAATTTGCAGCTCTTTGCCGATAACCTCATGCATATCTACAGGAATCATCCGCTGTGACATGCCGACAACCGAGATGCGGCCGCCGCGTTCCGCCAGCGCAACAGCTTGACTGAGCGTATTCTCAATGCCCACGGCTTCGATAACCACGCTGGTGCCGCCGCTGGGAAAGCGGGCAGCTATCACTTCAGACGGATTTTCTTTGGCCGGGTTGATCGTGATATCCGCCCCCAGGTCACGGGCTAATTCCAGGCGTTCATCACTGATATCCAGAACGGCAATTGTCCGGGGCTGCCGTATTTTGATCAGCAACAAACACATTAAGCCAATGGTGCCTGCTCCGACAATAGTCACTGTGCTATCCTTCGTAATAGCGGCTTTCTCCACGCAGCGCAAGGCCACACTGAGCGGTTCCGCCATAGCGCCATGCCTCAGATCAGCGCCTGCCGGCAGTGGATACAGCAAATCACTGCGGACACTGACATATTCGGCCATAGCTCCGTTAATCGTAAACACACCGAAAAACTGTTTATGTGAACAGGCATTGCTCATACCTTTGGTGCAGCTTACGCACGTGCCGCAACTGGTATATGGATAAACCACAACCTGATCACCTGCTTTTACGCCGCTTACATTCACACCTGCATATTCGACCACACCGGCAAACTCATGCCCCATAATCATTGGCGGCGTACGCCGGCCCGTTTTCCCCTGGTACCCGGCAACATCCGAACCGCAGATGCCAACGGCTTTAACCTTGACTAAAACCTCATCCGGCCCATAGGCAGGGGTGGGAACATCTTCATATCGCAAATCATTATCGCCGTGAAATACTAACGCTTTCATATCACCACTCCTCGAACATCTGCTACTTAGTCATCATATTGGGGAAATACATAACAATCTCCGGAAAAAAAATCATCAGCGCAATCGTCAAAAATACGCACGCCAAATAGGGGAGGCTTTCTTTAGCCGATGCCATAATATTTGTCTTGGCAATATCACAGGTAATAAACAGACTTGCGCCCACCGGCGGCGTCACTAAACCGATTGCCAGAGCAACGACCGTCAGTACGCCAAAAAAAACGGGATCGATGCCAAGCTGCTGGGTAACCGGAAAAAGGACAGGTATAAGGAGGATAATATTGGCCCCTAAGTCGATAAACATACCGGCAATGATAAACAAAATTGTGAACATGAATAAAACGATAGTAGGATCATTCGAAATACCCATAACAAATTTAGCTACCATCTGCGGCACCTGATCAACGGTAATAATCCAGCTGTACAGGAAGGCACCGACAACCATGAGCATAACAACCGCTGTAGTTAGTGCGGAATCAAGCAGAATCATGGGCAAATCTTTAATCTTTAGTTCTCTATAGATAAAGTATCCGGCAATGAACGCGTAGATTACACCAACAGCAGCGGCCTCCGTCGGCGTAACAACACCAAGAATGATGCCGCCAAGAATAATGACTGGAGCCATTAAGGCCGGAACACCTTCGCGGGTTTTTTTCAGTACATCGGCTATACTGAACTTTTTAGGAGCGCCAACATCCATTTTTTTGCACAAGAAATAGGATAGAATCATGGCAAATATACTAAACAGGATGCCAGGAACCATGCCCCCCGCAAAAAGTTTGCCGATAGAGGCTCCTGTGATAACACCATAGATTACAAAAGGAATACTGGGAGGTATAATGACCCCGACAGTCGTAGCCGCTGCTACCAAGCCGCTGGCAAACTCTTTTTTGTAACCTTCCTTGGCCATAGCCGGTATCATAAGCGTTCCAATGGCCGATGCGTCAGCAACCGAAGAACCGGTAATACCGGAAATAATCATACTGGAAAGCACAGTTACATGGGCCAGACCGCCGCGGATGGAACCCACGATCGAATCGGCAAAGCCAATCAATGACCGGGAAATCCCGCCGCCGGACATCAGATTGCCGGCCAGCATAAAAAAAGGGATCGCGATAAGAATGAAGGAATCGGCTGCCGTAACGGCCCGCTGCACCATGACCATAAGCGGAATGCCCTTGACCCATAACGCAATCAATGACGAGATAAACAAACTAAATGAAATAGGTACATTAAGTGCCAGCAGTACAAAGAAGCTTATAAATAAAACAGCGGTCATCATGGCTGTGTATCCCCCTGCTTTCTGCATGCTGCAATATCTAAAATCAAGTATATAAGCATAATCAGCAGCGAAAATGGGAAGGAGAGATACACAAGCCCAATGGGAATGCTGAGCGATGCTGAAGGCTGATCCATGGTAAGCATAATAATTTCCGGTGAAACAAATAAGACAATGATAAAAAAGACTGCCAATATTATTTTAACAATTGCTCCCTGTATACGCCTTAGTCCAGGGGACAGCAGCGGTGGAACCAAATCAACCGCCATGTGCTTGCCATCCCGGAAGGCGATGCAAGCGGCGAGGAAGACCAACCAGACAAAAGTATACCGGGCAAATTCTTCCGACCAGGCCAGCGGGCTGTTTAGCACGTAACGCCAGAAAACCTGCGCCGACGCTGCCACCAGCAGCACAATCATTAGCGTGTTCACTGCCGTATCAAGGACCCAGTCCAGCCTCTTTCTAAATCTATCCATACATTCCCCTCTCTTTCATTTACCAGTGTCCTCCACCGGCAGTAATACCGCCATCAACGCAATAAGTAACCCCTGTTATATAGCTGGAAGCCGCAGAAGCAAGCAAAATAGCCATTCCCAGCAGTTCGTCCGGATCAGCCGGCCTGCCAAGCGCTATGCGTCCCCGCATCCAGGCAGCTTTCTGCTCATCCTGCCATAAGGGGACGGTAAGCTCTGTCTTGATAAACCCGGGTGCAATTGCGTTAACCTGGATGTTATGTTTTGCCCATTCCACCGCCATCGACATCGTAAGCTGGGACACAGCAGCTTTGGTAGCTCCGTAGACGGAAACACCATAAAGAGCCAGCTCCGGGGTAATCGAGCTAAAATTTATAATTTTGCCGCCGCCCTGCTGGATCATGCCTGTCGCAACTGTTTGTGTAAGCTGATACAGTCCGCGCAGATTAACATTTATGATTTTTTCAAAAATTTCTTCTGTGACTTCCAGGATAGGCTCGCGTTTATTGATGGCGGCGCAGTTGACTAAGATATCAATATGACCCCATCGCCGATGTACAGCTTCCACCAGACTGGTTATCGATGAGCGGCTGGCCAGATCAACGGCAAATGCCTCCGCCGATTTTCCCTTGGCGAGGATACCTTCAGCAATCGGCTGCATACGGACAAGGTCGATGTCACATAAGGCAACCGTCGCCCCGGCGTCTGCCATACCTTGCGTGAGAATGCGCCCAATACCGCCGGCCGCACCGGTAATCAGCACCACCTTGCCGTCAAGTGAAAATAATCGATGGAGAACGTCGTCAGTTGTAAGCGACATAGCGTTTTCACCTTCTCTGTAAACGTTTTCATGCATTGATAATAAAAGCGGAAAGGATAAACCGTTAGCGCAAGCTTAGACTTATCCTTTCCTGTTTTATTTTTAACGTAGACCGGAAATCACTTATTTGCCGGCAGCCATAATCTTGTCAATCAGGTCTTTGCCAAACTGACCTTCAAATTGCTTGTAAACAGGTGCGGAGGCTTTCTGGAATAAGGAACGGTCAACCTCTACGATTTCCATGCCTTTAGATTTTAAATGGGCTATCTGCTCACCAGCCTGGGTTTTTACCAGATTGCGCTCGAAAGTTGCCATTTCCTTGGCAGTTTCCATTACCGTCTTTTGAAGGTCGGCAGGGAGCTTATCCATTGCCTTTTTGCTTGCAGCGAAAATATACGGAGTATAGAAATGTCCGGTCTTAATTACATATTTCTGTACTTCCCAGAGTGCGTTGGCATACACAATGTGAATAGGATTTTCCTGTCCGTCAATTACCTTCTGTCCAAGGCTGGTATACACTTCGCCCCAGACCATTGGCACGGGAGACGCACCCATTTCTTTAAAAGCGGCCATATGGACCTTGTTCTCCATGGTACGAAGCTTCATGCCTTTGAGATCTTCGGGTGTAGTGATCTTCTTATTGGAAGTGATATCACGGAAACCATTTTCCAGGAATGCCAGCCCGATAATACCTTTGGGCTCCAGTTGCTTCAGCAGGCCTTGTCCGATTTCACCATCCAGCACTTTGTAGGCGTGCGCCTCCGAGTTAAACAAAAATGGTAAGTCTACTACGGTAATGCCAGGCGCAAAACCGCTCAGAGGACCGGTGGACACCATCGTCATATCAACAGTGCCAAGTTGCAGGCCTTCTACCATGTCCCGCTCCTGACCCAGTTGCATATTTCCATATACTTCCACTTTTACGCGTCCCTTGGTCTTTTCGGCAATACGTTTGGCAAATTCCTCACCGGTCGATTGCAAAGGACTCTTTAGCTGAGAGCCATGCCCCAGCTTCAGCACGTACACGTCCTGCTGTTTAGCGGCTTCTTTCTTATCACCGCCGCCGCAGCCTGCTGCTAAAATAGCGAACACAAACGATAAAGTTACAACCAGCGCTAATGATTTTTTACCTAATCTCACTTCTCTCTCCTCCTACTTATCAAATACGTACGGGCAACCTGTCCTTTCTTCCCCTCCCCACTCATACTTGCAATTTATGAATTAACAATCAGTTTCGTATTGAGAACTACGTCTTTAGAGATATAGTCGCTGCCTGCCTTAGTCGCCTGGATCTGTTCTACCAGCATGTTAACAGCCGAAAGCGCCATCTCTTTAGTCGGATGAAAGTTTGCTGTCAGCTTAGGCACGATCAGATAATCAAAAACCGTGTCATGGAAGCCTTCAAAAGAGGCCACTTCCATTTGTCCCGGCACAGTCAGCCCCTGTTCCCTTAGCGCCTTTAGCACCCCTACCGTGGTCATATGGTTGGCAGTATAGACAGCAGATAGCCGTACCGGGCTGTCAAGCAGCTCCAGCATCAGCCGGTATCCGGCCTCTGCGGTAAAGTCACCTTCTTTTACAAATTGAGGATCGATTACAAGTCCATTCTCTTCCATGGCCCGTTTAGCCCCTAGCCAACGGTCGCGGCCTGTGGAAATTACGGTTGGACCGGTGATAATGCCAATATCCCGGAAACCTTGCTTGATTAAATGGCTTACCACCCGGTAACTTCCGGCCAGGTTATCAACCGTCACTGAGGAAATACCGATGTTTTCAATCTTGCGAGCGGCAAAAACGATGGGCACCCTGTCTGCCACGTCGACAAAATAATTAACTCCATGACCAACCGGTGTGGCGATAATGCCATCGACCTGGCGGTTAATCAGCATATCCAGGCACTTGGCCTCCCGAGCACAATCTTCACGGGTATGGGTCAGAATAACGTTGTAGCCCAGATCATCTGCCCGCTCCTCTACGGCGGCGGCAAAACTGGAAAAAAAGACGCTGGCAATGTGCGGTATCATCAGTCCGATTGTGTTACTCTGTCTGGTAGCCAGGCTTCGTGCTACTAAATTGGGGCGGTAGTTTAGCTCAGCCAGTGCATCAAGCACTTTCTGCCGGGTTTGCTTATTCACGTAGCCCGAACTGTTGATAACACGGGATACAGTGGCTACAGAAACCCCTGCCTTGCTAGCTATATTCGTGATTGATACCCGCATGAGATCCCCCTTATCATATATATGAAAACGTTTACATGTTTTAATAATACTGAAAATTCAACATAGTTTAAATATTCTCCTTTTTGTGAAAAAAGTAATTTAATAAAAATAAGAACGGCTTTCACAAAGGCCGCTCTTATTTAACATTTGCCATTTATTTTGTTTTAGCATTCGTGATTGCCTGCGCCAACAGCGGCGCGATTTCATAGAGATCACCAACAATGCCGTAGTCAGCCGCCGCAAAAATCGGCGCATCCTCGTTTTTATCCACGGCGACAATAATCTTCGAATCACGGATGCCTGCCACGTGCTGCACCTGCCCGGATATTCCCAATGACAGATACAATGATGGTTTTACCTTTTGCCCGGATAAACCAATGTACCGTTCTACCGGCAGCCAGTGATAATCTTCAGCAATGCCCCGGGTACAGCCG
>Ga0366773_1080_pt1 | contig 12726 bp, 14 predicted proteins | sample BONcelHN113001D8_FD_207071 | JGI IMG/M metagenome (GOLD analysis project Ga0366773, IMG submission 207071) | Enriched cells from coal bed in the Powder River Basin, Montana, United States - BONCAT cells N11 rep2 HSBNCT.N11.300.1.D8 ...
CCTTATTCATATATGGCTTCCAGCCTGATCCATGACCCTGTTATGGGTTCCAAGCTGTTGATGCCAACGAATGAGCTGCCGGAGGTTACGCTGTCAGAAATACACCGTCTGGCACCGCAAGGCGCCGCTGGGCTGCCGTCCATTATTATGATCGGTCCGTTCGACGAAGAAGTTATTCAGGGTATCGAAAACGCCGGTTATCCGGTACTGCACATCATGGGCAAAACAGTATTTGCGACAGCTGCTCATGTCGCGAGAATGCGTCAGGAAATCCCGCCGCAATCTGCTGATGGCCCAGTCAGCCTGTTTGTCGTCTCGGCTGACAACCCATTTGACGGGATGCCGGTTTCTTATTATGCCGCGCATTCGGGCGTTCCGATACTCTTCACCTATCCTGACCGTCTGCCGCGCGCTACTGCTGCCTTGCTTGAGGAAATGCGTGATAAATACGTATATGTGGTGGGTTCGCGGCATATCATCTCGCCCAATGTTGTGGCGGAAATAGATTCTATTTTAACCAAACCGGCAAGGCGTATTGGCGGCCGCAACTCATTCGACACAGCTGCTCTCTTTGCCGTCTATCATGACCCGGAAACCGGACTGGGCTGGCATCGCAAACAAAAAGGGCGCGGCGACGCTCTTACCTTTGCCAATATCGACCATTGGGAGCTGGCTGATGCAGGCACCGCCCTGGCTCATGCCGGCAAGCATACCCCGCTGCTGCTGATAGAAGAGAACAGGCTGCCCGCCGCAGTGCTCGACTATCTTAACTTCCTGCGACCAAGCCGTACCGATCCCCCCATGCCGCCATTCATGCACGGTTTCATCTTAGGCGATGAAGATGATATCAGCCTTAAAGCTCAGGCGGAGATCGATGAGTATTTGCAGATGGAACCGTTGCCGGAAGATTAAAAAAGAGCCATTCCTTAGAATGACTCATAGATAAAATAATATAAATTGAATATCTGAAGGCCGCTCAGAAGCGAGTATAACGCGGAACCAAATTCCGAACACCGCAGTCATACATGGTTGTACGTCGAGGATGTGAGGAATGAAGGTGACAAAGTTAGACGAAGCTTATCAGCGGCCTTCTCTATTTAGACGTTAAAGCGGAAATAGGTAACATCCCCATCTTGCATAACATATTCTTTGCCTTCCAGCCGCACAACGCCTTGTTCACGGGCCGCGTTTTGGCTGCCGGCCCGCACCAGATCCTCGAACGATACAATCTCGGCCCGGATAAAACCGCGCTCGATATCGCTATGGATTTTACCGCCTGCCTGCGGCGCTTTAGTACCTTTGACAATGGTCCAAGCCCTGGTTTCCTGCTCGCCTGCGGTAAGGAAGGTCATCAGTCCCAGTAACCGGAAGGAAGCTTTGATCAGTTTGGCAAGGCCGGACTCATCAAGCCCTAGTGCTGCCAGGAATTCTTGCGCCTCTTCGCTATCAAGCTCGGCTATTTCTGCTTCTACTTTGGCCGAAACGGCCACAACTTCAGCGCCTTCCTGGGCCGCGTATTTTTTAACCGCCTGCACGTGCGGATTGCTATCAGGGTTTGCCACTTCTTCTTCGCTCACATTGGCAACAAAAATGATAGGCTTAAGCGTCATCAGGTTCAGATCTTTGATAAGCTCGCCCTCATCCGGCGTCAGTTCTACGCGGCGGGCAGGCTGTGCCTGCTCCAGCGTTTCTTTAATGCGCTGCAGAACAGCAATTTCTATCGGCGCCTTTTTGTCGCCGCCCTTGATCATCTTTTGTGTACGGTCCATACGTTTCTCTAATGTTTCCAGGTCTGCCAGACAAAGCTCTGTGTTAATTATTTCAATATCACGCAGCGGATCTAACCCGCCTTCCACGTGAGTCACATTTTCATCCTCAAAACAACGGACGACTTGGGCAACTGCATCTACCTCACGAATATGAGATAAGAATTTATTGCCGAGTCCTTCCCCCTGCGCCGCGCCTTTTACAAGTCCGGCTATATCCACGAAACGCATGGCTGCGGGAAGAATACGTTTGGATTTATAAATGGCAGCCAGCTTGGCAAGTCTTTGATCAGGCACATCGACAACGCCGACGTTAGGCTCAATGGTGCAGAACGGATAATTCGCCGCCTCCGCCCCCGCCTTGGTAATTGCGTTAAATAAAGTGCTTTTGCCAACATTCGGCAGGCCGACAATGCCGACTTCTAAGTTCGTGCTCATATATTCCATCCACCTTGTATCTATGTACTCATTAACCTTTATATTGTAGAACATCCTGTCAGATATTGCAAGCCTGCAGAGTGCCTGGCAGTTACACCACCGCCAGGCCTTGCCTTACGAGAAATGCCTTGGCCGCCTCCAGATCTGCTGCCGAGGCGGGGGGAATGCCAGACAGGTCATACGCCATGCCCAGACGCGCCCATTTATCCACCCCCATGACATGATAAGGTAATAGCTCGACAGCAACAAGCCGGGGCAGGCTTTTGAGCAACTGCACCAGTGCCAGCAGTTCGCCCTCGCTATTATTAATACCTGGTATCAGGATATAGCGCAGCGCTAGTGCCACCGGCGCGGCAGCAATATGCCGGAGACTTTGCAATATCGGTTCTGCGCCGGAAGCCGTCAGGTACTGGTGGGTGCGGTTAACTGCCGTTTTTAAGCCAAACAGCACAGCATCGGTATGTGGCAATACCAGATCAATGCTGCTCGTATCAGCAAAGCCCGCCGTATCCAGTGTTGTATGAATGCCCTGCCGGCGGCAGACGGCAAACAGTTCAGCAACAAATGCAGCCTGGAGCAGCGGCTCTCCCCCGCTGACCGTTATGCCGCCGCCGGAAGCATCATAATAGGGACGGTACTTACTATAATCGCTAAGAACCTGGTCTACGGTTATTGTTTTCTCTCCCCTGGCCCAGGTATCAGGATTATGGCAAAACCGGCAGCCTAAGGCGCAGCCGGTTAGAAACAGCACATAGCGTATACCCTTGCCATCCACCGTGCCAAAAGTTTCGACCGAGTGGTAAAAGCCTTGCATAAACCTTCTCCTTATAGAATCTGTTGCAAAACAATTTTTCGGTAGATCTTTATTACCAAAACCAGAGGCTGTTGAAAAAGCTCCAGATGCACGTTCCATGATCGATGCACTTCACCGTTACACAGTATTGATGTTGAAACGGGTTGGAAGTATCGAGTCTTGAACGGGTCACGACGAGGATTTAAGCGAAGGCGTACTGGAGGAGGTACGGTGGAGCGAAAACCCGCAGGAGCAACAACGCAGATGGACTTTTGCAGCAGTCTCTTTATACCGCTTGGTGAAAGGTGCGATTAATCACTTCGCGCTGCTGGGCAGCCGTCAGTTTGACAAAGTTGACGGCATAACCGGAAACGCGGATGGTAAGCTGCGGATATTTATCGGGATTGGCCGCTGCTTCCTCAAGTAACGCCTGATCCAGTACATTAACATTGATATGGTGCCCGCCTTGACCGGCATGCCCGTCAAGGAGCGCCGCTAAATTCTGCACTCGCTGGTCACTGCTTTTGCCCAGTGCTCCCGGCACAACAGAAAAGGTATAGGAAAGCCCGTCCCGGCAATCCTCGTAAGACAGCTTTGTGACCGAGCCTATTGCTGCCAGCGCGCCCTTTTTGTCGCGTCCGTGCATGGGGTTAGCACCGGGAGCAAAAGCTTCCCCTGCACCCCGGCCGTCTGGTGTTGCGCCGGTTTTTTGGCCGTACATGACATTAGAGGTTATCGTCAGCACCGAAAGAGTATGCTGGGCATCGCGATAAGTCGGGTGCAGCTTGAGCTTAGCCGAAAACTCGGCGCACAGTTCACTGGCGAGCAGATCGACCTGATTCTCATTATTGCCATAACAAGGGTATTGTCCCTCGGTTTCAAAGCCTATCGCAATGCCGCGTTCGTCGCGAACAGGCTGCACCTTGGCATACCGTATCGCGCTCAGCGAATCAGCGGCCACCGATAATCCCGCCACGCCACAAGCCATCAGCCGCTCCACTTTGGTATCATGCAACGCCATTTGGGCCCGTTCGTAGGCATATTTATCATGCATATAGTGTATGACATTAAGTGTATTGACATACAAGCCGGTCAGCCAGTCGAGAACCAGCGAATAATTAGTCCTTACCGCTTGATAGTCAAGGCAGTCGCCTTGCAAGACTTCCAGCCGGGGTCCAATCTGCTCGCCTGTCACCTCATCCCGCCCGCCGTTAATGGCCAGCAGCAGTGCCTTCGCCAGGTTAGCCCGCGCGCCAAAAAACTGCATTTGCTCACCAACCCGCATAGCTGATACGCAGCAGGCAATTGCATAGTCATCACCGTATACCGGGCGCATGATATCATCATTCTCGTACTGAATGGCACTGGTATCGATCGAGACTTGAGCACAGTAGGCTTTAAACCCGGCAGGTAACTGCTCTGACCAAAGTACGGTAAGATTGGGCTCCGGCGCAGAGCCTAGATTATATAACGTATGCAGCATACGGAAAGACGACTTGGTTACTAAGGTCCGGCTGTCTTCAGCCATGCCTCCGATTGCTTCGGTCACCCATAACGGATCACCGGCGAACAGTTCATTGTAATCAGGCGTACGAAGCTGACGGGCCAGCCGTAGTTTGATTACAAATTGATCCATCAATTCCTGCGCTGCTTCCTCGGTTAAAATACTAGCCTGAATATCACGCTCCAGGTAAATGTCCAGAAAGGTGGATACGCGGCCCAGCGACATGGCGGCGCCATTTTGCTCTTTAATGGCGGCAAGGTAACCGAAATAGAGCCACTGCACGGCCTGCTGCGCATTGGCAGCCGGCTGGCGGATATCGCAGCCGTAAGCGTCGGCCATACGCGCCATTTCACCCAGTGCTGCCAGTTGACTGGCGACTTCTTCCCGCAGGCGGATAACCTCTTCGCTCATAGGCTGTTTAGCCAGCTCTTTCATATCCTGCATCTTAGCGGCAGACAACCGGTCTGTGCCATATAGCGCCACACGCCGATAGTCGCCAATAATCCGGCCGCGTCCGTAGGCATCCGGCAACCCGGTGATCAGCCCCAGACGGCGGGCTTGCTTCATTTCTTCTGTATAGGCGCTGAAAACCGCGCTATTATGGGTTACCCGGTGGTTGTGATAAATATCGCTGATGGCAGGATCGAGCTGATAGCCATACGCTTCGCAGGCCTGCTCAGCCATGCGGATACCGCCATTCACAATTACGCTGCGCTTGAGCGGAGCGTCGGTTTGCAGACCGACAATCAGCTCGTCCTGCTGATTAATATAGCCAGCCGCATGCGAAGTCAGTGTAGAAACTGACCTGGTATCAATGTCCAGTACGCCGCCCTTCTCCTGCTCAACAGCCAATAGTTCCCGGCATTTGTTCCACAACCGCAGTGTACGCCCGGTCGCCGGAGCCAGAAAGCTGCTATTTCCTTCATAGGGCGTATAATTAAGCTGGATAAAATCCCGCACATTAATTTCATCGCACCATGTACCTTGCTTAAAATTGTTCCATTCTTGCATATTCTTCTTCCTCCCAGACAAATTTTTGAGAATTTGCCCAAAGCACTGCGATTGTCATGAAGGGTCTAGATGCTAGGCGGCACCGAGGTCGCGCCGTGAGACAGTACCGGAGTGTACGCCGAACAAGCGACCGATGGTCCAACAACGTAGATAGGCCCTTCAGGGCAAGCGCATAAAAAAGACCGCCCTGGGCACAGGTAAAACTACATGCCCAGGCGGTCGGCTTATCGCAATACAGTCCATGTGGTTAATTCCACTGATCCGCCAGTCCTGTATCGGAGTTTATATTGTTATACACTAATTATAAGGTGACATAAGCATTGCGTCAAGTTGGATTTTCCGGCTCTGCCTTCTTAATAATTGACTTCACTGCCTTTTCAAATTTGGGACGGGGCACCATAACCCGGCGGCCGCAGCCCATACACTTCAGGCCAAAGTCAATACCCGTACGCGTGATTTCCCACTGGTCTGAACCGCAGGGATGTTCCTTCTTCATCTTGACAATATCACCAAGGTTGTAGCGTATGATCATATGTCCTCCTCACCTGCCTGCCTTAACCAGCGCAGGGGCCGGCGGCTGGATTTGAGCAGCCTCGAACCGTTCCTTAACTTTTAGCCGGATAGTGGTCTCTACCTTACCCTGTTCGAGCGGCACTGTTTTAGCGATAATACGTGCAACTATTTCAGTCGAGCGAAAATCAACAATACCGAGCACTTTAGGCCGCTCGACAACCTCCGGCATGTCTGCCGTTTCATCGCAAACCTCTTCCAAGAGCTGCAGTACCTTGCCAACCTCAGCCTCATAGGAAACAGGTATATTGATTACCGCCAGCATATTCCCTCTGGTATAGTTGCTGACCTTAGTAATCGATCCGTTTGGTATAATGTGCAACACACCGTTGGCGTCCCGCAGGCTGGTTACCCGAAAACCAATATCCTCCACATGCCCGGCCATATCACCAAGAACAATATAATCGCCCACCGCATACTGGTCTTCAAGAATAATAAAAAATCCGGTAATAACATCTTTTACTAAGCTCTGCGCGCCAACGCCGATCGCCAAGCCGATAACTCCGGCACCGGCAATAATCGAAGTTGTGTCAACCTTAAACTCCTGCAGTATCATCACAGTAGTAATGAAATATATGGTATAGCGAATAACACTTTTTAACAATCCATTTAGCGTCCGGGCGCGTTTTTCTTCAAAATAAAACTTTTTCTGACCGGCTTGTACCGCCAAAAAACGGTCAATCACAGGCCCAGAGAACCGGAGCACGACAAGCGCGCCGATTGCAATAGCCGCGATACGGAACATTTTATTAGCGGTGTAATACCAAAAATCCGGCGTTAACAACTCGTTCATGGCTCTCCTTTATAGTCAGCAAGCTTTTCGTATACTTTCCCTGATGCATCACGGCTAAACAGCTTAGACCAAAGCACGTCAGCTTTTTTCAATATTGCCAGGGCTTCTTCCTGAGACTCTGCATTAAAGAGCAGGCACTGCCCACAGCTAATCGAAATCTCCCTGGGTGTCGGCAGTGCCATGACTTTGATTGCAGCTTCTGTAAGCAGCCGTTCTGCCCGAATAGCATGGTGCACCGAAGCAAAAGAAATAAGTCTGTCGAGATTCATTTACAGCGTAATCGCCTTTCCCGTGTTCAACCTGTCCAAAATAGCATACATGTTGCTAATTTCACCGATAGCAAGCTGTTCTTTAAGGCCATAGTAATCAAGGCAGGTACCGCAGGCCATGATCGCAGTCCCTTTGCTGCTCAGTGTTTGCAAATGCTCGAGTACCGGCGAGCCTGCGATAGCCAGTTTCACCCCTGAATTGATGAACATCACGGCAGCAGGCATTTCGCCGCCAGCCTGAAGCGTAAAAAAGAAAGCCTTGATGAGCACGCTTCCCAATTCCTCGCTGCCATGGCCGAGTGTATTCTGTGTTATCAGATATACCGTCTTTGCCGGTGATGCAGCGACTGGATCGAAAGCCGCTTGCTCCTTGGTAATCGTTAAATAAAATAGCCCGTCTTTCTCTTCAATGACCACACCGCATTGACTGGCCTTTGCCAATTTAGTCACATTTTCTTTAGCAACAGCATTATCAACGATAACGCTGATTATGCCGCTGTCTATACTTTCAATAGCCTTTTTCGTTTCAATTACCGGCTGCGGACAAGCCAGTCCACGCGCATCCACATTAGTAGACATGAATTTCCCCCTCCCCTTCTCCTTTAACTTGCCCTATGATGACCGCACAGGCTATGCCGGCTGACCGGAGTGCGCTTACGGCAGCTTCCGCCTGCTCTGGCGGCAGACTGGCCAGCAAGCCTCCCGAGGTCTGGGGGTCGAAACAGATATCCCTTATATTTTCCGGCACATGCTCATCAAAAACTACCTTGCTAAGGTATTCGCGATTGTTATAGGCGCCGCCAGGTATTAAACCCATGCCAGCCGCCTCAGCCGCTTCCGGCAGCAGCGGCAGTGCTTGACTGCTGACGCTGACCTGTACCCGGCTGGCAGATGCCATCTCGGATAAATGACCCAGCAGGCCGAAACCGGTAATATCCGTGCATGCGTGTACCTCAAAGCCGCGAAGTACTTCAGCCGCTTTCTTGTTAAGTGCCTTCATGCTCTCAATTGCAACGGCAAAGCCATGTAAAAACATATCTGCTTTAGCGGCAGTCACTAAGATACCGGTACCTAATGCTTTAGTCAGCACCAAATGGTCGCCTGGCTTGGCACCGGCATTGGTCCATACCTTAGACGGATGAATAACACCGGTTACACTAAGACCGTACTTGGGCTCTTTGTCTTCAACAGTATGACCGCCAACGATAACCGCACCTGCTTCGCTTACCTTATTATAGCCGCCGCTCAGTATGTCAGCCAGCACCTGCCCATCAAGACAGCCTAGCGGAAAGCCGACAATATTCAGAGCAGTAAGCGGCTTGCCCCCCATCGCATAGACATCACTTAGGCTGTTAGCTGCGGCAATCTGCCCGAAGGTATAGGGGTCATCAACCATCGGTGTAAAAAAGTCCACCGTCTGAATGAGCGCGACTTCATCACTAAGTTTATACACCCCGGCGTCATCAGCAGTATCAATGCCGACGATTACGTTTGGATCTGTTGGTTTGGGCAATTGGCGCAGCACGTGCGCCAGGGCTCCAGGCCCTATTTTAGAGGCTCAGCCACCGCTCCGAGTATAAGCTGTCAGCTTAACCATATAGCATCACCTCCTGGTGAATCTTGCGAAAGCTGTACACAGTATGCTGTACATATATATGTTATTATACTTATTCCCTATAAATCCCTTTTTCATATCATAACCCTATGCTGCTGCGCTGCATATACTGACAGTAGTTTTTTTAGGGGGCGATACCATGGTCGATGACGATCTTCCGATTATTGACTTAGTGCTGGCTGACATCAATGCGGTTGTCCCCAACTATAGTTCACTGGTCGCTTCTTACCGTCTGCTGGTTGGCTCGGCTGAGGAAATCAAACGGACACCAGGCGTCCCCACGGAGATCTTTCAACGAGCAGTGTTGCGCTACGATAGAACGGGAACGCTGATTGACATCTTCCAGGAACTGCTCTGCTGCAAAATTGCTTTTGCCAGCAAATTTTTAGGCACAGTGTGTGCTCCCATTGATTTGCCCCGTTATTTTGCCAATGATTCAGAGGCGGACTATACTCTCCAGCATACAGCGGAACAAGTTTTGCTCATTGAATTGCTCCGGCTGATTCTGTCTTTTCTCTGTGAACAAAGTCCCTGTTTTGGACCACCGCCGCCGGGAATCGGCTGCCCTCCTGTTCCAGCCCCATGCTGCCCCCCTGTTCCACCCACTGCTAAACCTGCTCCGGCAAGCCAGGGCACTACAGATCTTGATGAAGATGCCGCCGATCTCCTTAATGAAATTGCTCCTGAGATATTAACAAATCTTTCTAACATCGTCAATCCAGCTACCCAGCCAACTATTGCTACCACTCCTATTGGTTCCTCTACCACCTCTGGTCAGGTAACCTCCTCCCGGCACTTGGATCCTCCCTTGCGGCGAAAGCATTATGAAAAAGGAACCATCATCAGGAAACCCTAATACATAAAGGCAGGCTTGTCTTACACGCTGAGTTGTAATACAATAAACATGGTTACCAACTCCGGAGGAGGGCTTACCATGTCAAAAGACCAGGATTTTTATCCGACCAGTGATTCATCATTGCGTAATAAAGTATTTAAATATATTAAGTCTCAGATTATTAACGGCATCTATAGTCCGGGAGAAACGCTGCTGGAACTCAAATTAGCCGATGAACTGGGTGTAAGCAGAACACCGATCCGCGAAGCTATCCGGCTATTGGAAGTAGAAGGACTGGTAGAAACCACAGCCAAGAAAGGGGCCGTTGTACTCGGTATCTCACAAAAAGATGTTGAAGATATCTATGCTATACGGGAACTGGTTGAAGGCTTGGCTGCGCGCCTGGCTGTAGAGCGTATGAACCCGCTTGAACTGCGCGACCTGCAGAAAACCTTTGATCTTATGGAATTCTATGCGCAAAAGAATGATGTTGAAGAATTGGCAGAGCTTGATAATCGCTTCCATCAGCTCATCTACGAGGCATCTGGCAGCAAAATTCTAAATCTTACACTCAGCAACCTGCATCAATATATACAGTTGGCGCGTCTTGAATCATTAAAAAAGAAAAACCGCCTTCCCTGTACTATTGCTGAACATCGTGCAATACTGGATGCCTTTCTCTGCAAAGACCCGGATACTGCCGAAAAGGCCTTAACCGAGCATGTTAAACAGGCCCGCTTATATTGGACCAAACAAGAAAAAGCCACCAGTCCGAAATAACGGATTAGCGGCTTCTTTTTTATTTGCAGGAAGCATCGGGCGGGCAGCCGCCGAATTCCTCATGATATCCGCAAGGCTCCAGGTGAATAACAACGTCGCAGATACCGAACAGCGCACAAATCGCCGCTTCCAATTCATCACATACCGTATGCGCTTTATCAAGGTGCATATCCTTGTTAAGAATAATATGGACATCAATCATACGGGTGCTTCCCGAGCGACGGGTTCTCAGTTCATGGCAGTTAATAACCGCCGGATGATTTTCAATGATGCGAATAATCTGCTCCTCTTCCTCTTTGGGAAGACTCATATCCATTAGTTCATAAATACTCTTTTTGGTCATACCATAGCCTGCTTTAAAGATAACCCCGGAGACCGCTATCGCAATCAGCGGGTCAAGCCATGCCAATCCGGTAATTTGAACGGCTGCCAAGCCGGCAAGTACGCCAACCGAAGTCCAGATATCGGCGCTTAGGTGAATGGCATCCGCCTCCAGCGCATGTGAGCCGGTGAGTTTAGCTACTGCAAAAAGACGCCGGGAAACAACATAATTCACCACAATCGAAAGCAGCATGACCGCCATACCGTAACTTAGATGTTCAAGCCTGCTGGTGGTAAAAAGCTTACCGACCGACTCATAAACAATCCAGCCAGCTGCACCCAAAATTAACAGTGCTTCTACCGCACCAGAGATATTTTCGATTTTACCGTGCCCATAGGCATGCGTCTCATCAGGCGGCTTGGCGGATTTGCGCACTGCGAACCAGGCTATAATAGCCGCCATTAAATCAACGCCTGAATGCGCAGCCTCTGATATAACACTCACCGATCCAGTCAAAAACCCAACCAATAATTTAACGATAACCAGCAGACTGTTCGAGATTACAGACAAGTACGCAACTTGTTGCTTTAACTGTTGATGCGACTTCAAGTGGCACCCTCCCAAAATCGCAGGTTTTCCAACGACTAGCCGTAGACAAAGAAAAACCCACGGTACTTTTAGGTCCCGCAGGCTTTGCTGCTGCTTTTGCCCGGCGCTTCCCGCGCCTGACCTTCTATTATTATATGCAGGAGTCGTTATTTAGTCAATTTGTCTATGTAGTTAAATCTCGACTAACCGATTTGAACCATATGCTGTACTGGATAGCCGGCGGCAGACAAATCATCACACAACGCCTTTTCATCACCCACGTCAGCCCGGATAACCAGTTCTTTACGTCCGTCGCCGAGCGGATAACTTGCCAGAGAGCCGATGCTCACGCCATGTTTTTTAAATACTGCCGTAATATCATGCAGAATACCGACATTATCGGAGACAATAAGCGTCAGGCGTTTTTTGCCGGCTGCCAAACCCATAACATCGACAAAGCACTTGAAAATATCGGTCTCGGTAATGATGCCGACAACCTTATTTTCGGTATCAACAACAACCAACCCGCCTATCTTATGATTATACATCAGCAGCGCCGCTTCTTCGATTGTAGCATCATCGCAAATAGTAATAACATCGGTCTTCATGATATCCTTTACCTGCATCTTAGCTAGCAGGTAATTGAGCTCAAAAATAGATAGTGTAGTCGCCGGCGAAGGCGATACTTCCCGCAGATCACGATCAGTCACAATGCCTAGTAAATGCCCTTTATCATCCACGACCGGCAACCGGCGGAACTTGTGGGCGCGCATTTTTTCGAAAGCATCAGCCACTGTGCTTTTGGGGGTGATGGTGGTAGGGTTAGGCGTCATCCGTTTGGCCACAAACATGTCCATCTCTCCTCTTTTTCACATCTGTTATTTTTATCATATCATATTATTGAAATGACCGGAACCAGGAACAGCGGAAGATGCAAGCTATCTCCCTTCTGCCATATTTCGATTTACTTTTACTAAAAAGACTTGCACCAGTTTTACGCTGGCACAAGTCTTTATTAATCATAGCTAGCCTCCCAGGTAGGCTTTGCGAATTTCTTCGCTTTGGCTGAGTTCCTGAGCCGGACCGGACAGCGTAATTCTGCCTGTTTCCAACACATAAGCGGTGTTGGCGATCGAAAGCGCCATATGCGCATTTTGCTCAACAAGCAAAATGGTTGTTCCACCTGCATTTATATCTTTAATGATAGAAAAAATTTCTTTAACCAGCAGCGGCGCAAGACCCATGGACGGCTCATCCAGCAGCATCAGCCGCGGACGGCTCATCAGCGCGCGGCCCATAGCCAGCATCTGCTGTTCACCGCCGGACAGTGTGCCAGCCAGCTGGGAACGGCGTTCAGCCAGTCGGGGAAAGCGTTCAAAGACTTGGTTCATATCAGCCTCAATAGCCTTAGAGTCGCTTCTCAGATAAGCTCCCAGTTCCAG
>Ga0366773_1087_pt1 | contig 12202 bp, 11 predicted proteins | sample BONcelHN113001D8_FD_207071 | JGI IMG/M metagenome (GOLD analysis project Ga0366773, IMG submission 207071) | Enriched cells from coal bed in the Powder River Basin, Montana, United States - BONCAT cells N11 rep2 HSBNCT.N11.300.1.D8 ...
AGCTACATATGGCCCACGGATGGTGTGATAACATCCAATTTCGGTTGGCGGACGCATCCGGTGTTCGGCAACGCACGCCTTCACGCCGGGATGGATATCGGTAATGATTATGGATCAGCTATTATCGCTGCTGACGGGGGACAGGTAGTTAGCTCCGGCTGGATTAGCGGTTATGGCTATACTGTCATTATCGAACATAACGGCACCTATTCCACCCTCTACGCTCATAACTCAGAGCTTTTGGTGAGTGAGGGGCAGTATGTAAAAAAAGGTCAGTTAATCGCCAGAGTAGGCGATACCGGCTATACCACCGGTCCCAATCTGCATTTTGAGGTGCGGGTGAATGGTGCGCCGCAGGACCCACGTAGTTATCTGCCATAAAGTGTTCACTGTATTCAACTGTTCACATAAGGTAACTGCTCTGTGATGGATGGTAATATATAGCTATAATAGTAACCGCCGGAGGCCCGGCGGTTTTTGATGTGAGTTATCGGTCAGCGTAATTAAAAAGACCAAAGCATCCGAAAAAATGGAACTTTGGTCTTTTTGCTTATTAGTCCTATTGTACTGTTTCATTACTTAGTCACAAGACTATAAAGATTGGCTTTTGCCAGGCGAAGACTACTTAAAGGCTATCTAATCCAATCGTACAGGGCGTAAAGCACGATTACCCACAAAATAATAATAGCGTATGCCGCATCCAAATCTTAGGTTTCATGGCGGGAGGGTTATTTTGGGCTTCCTTGCGGCAGGCGGTTAGCACGTCTTCTGGTATCAATTTCACCGCTAGCGCTATGCCAAGCGGCAAAAGAATTACGTCATCCAAGTAGCCAAGAACTGGCACGAAGTCAGGAATCAAGTCTATCGGACTTAAAGCATAGCCGACAATAATGGCGACGAAGATCTTGGCATAAAGTGGTGTCAACGGATGTCTTAGGGCGAAATACATAACGAAACGTACCTCTATATGCCGGTATCTCTACCTTTTCTTCTTTAGTTGTAGCAACTCGGATACCCCAAACCTGGATCGCCTCCAGCACGCCGCCGCGCATTTTGAGAGAATTCTCCAGGGTAAAGGGTCGCCAATCGCTTTAATGCGAAGCGGGGAACGGTGAGGGACATCATCGATATATAAGGCCGAGGCTCCATCACGCATCTTTGTGGTGGACACCAAACGCTGTTCATTGATAGCAATGGCCTCCGCGCCAGCGGCTTTCAGTTCATTGAGTATTTTGAGAATGTCTTCATCCCGGATTTGGTAGATGGACGGATTACTGCCTGCTTCTTGTACATTGGTATCATCAAGGGTCACGATCAGTCCGGGGCCGGAGACCGGGACGACGCCCGCTGCCATTCGGATACGGTCCATTTCCTTGGCAGTAGCATCGGCAGACGAGTTGTAGCGAAGCTCCTGCAACTGCGCTAACAAGGCGTAGCGGTCACGCTCCACCAGGATCAGCCGCTGGGTTAAATCTTCCACGCGCTGTGATTGCAGGGAAGAATCGGTTTCGCGGGTGGTACGGAACTGGGTGACCAGCATAATTCCAAGGATTACGCAAACGAGAGCGATTGAAAACTATCCGCGCTGAAATTTCATTCGTTTATCCTTTCTCGTGGCATATGACACATATTATAACCGTAGCAGGCAAAAAACAAAAGTATGCTTGCATGGCCATATTTTGCGCGAGTTGGTGGATTTTACCATCCATAAGCACTTAAAATATTCGAATACTTACTATTGATAGCTAAGCGTGAATAGTGATATTGTTTTATATATAAATAATGTTTATGTGATACGAGGTGTGATTGTAGTGAAAGACTTAGAGTGTGACGTGTGTGAGGAACTCTGTGAGCATCCCCAGAACATTTGCCTGGCAAAAGCGGACGCCATTTCCGATGAGGAAGCGCAGCTTGCGGCCGAAACCTTTAAACTGCTCGGAGATACTACGCGCCTTAAAATCCTGCACGCCCTGTCCAAACACGAGCTGTGCGTCTGCGATATCGCGGTGGTGGTACAGATGGGGCAGTCGGCCGTTTCGCATCAGCTTCGTCTTTTAAGGAGCGCCCGGCTGGTAAAATACCGCAAGGAAGGCAAGATGGTCTGGTATTCGCTCGATGACGAGCATATTGACTTTTTACTGCAGCAGGCGATTGAACATATACGGCACACGTAAGACGGTCAAAGAGAGATTAGATTTGGGTTATAAAAACGGCGTGGCTCCGGGCGGCAGTGATATTTACGACGATGTTATTTAAGAAAATGCAGTGGTTGATCATCAAGACCCTATTCAGATGGGGTCTTTTTTTATGAGTGCAGGACGAGAAAAGTGCTTTTGAAAAAAACCGGTGATTTTTTACATTTTTTACAGGGGTATTTTTTTATAGCAGCCCAAGGGAAAGGAGATAATAAAAAAACAAAACAGTGAAGGAGGGTGAATGGTATGATTCGGAAAATCAAGAAAGTGTTGCTACCACTACTGTTTATTCTTGCAATCATTATTGTTGCTTATCAGTATCACACGCAGTTTGAGTATAAAAAGCTCAATCCAGGTGGGAAACCTTCGTCCCCGAAGGTAATTGCGGTCACTGCGCACGGCCCGCAGGCGCAAATCAGTGCTAATACAAATGTCGTCCAAAAGACCACCTATCTACGTTGTAATGATGAACAGATTTTTAATGGTAAACCCGCGGCGAATATGATTGGCATGGATCAAAAACAACTACGCCAGACATACTCGGAATGGACAATCGACAAATTTGACCCGCATGATTTACAAATGTCTATTCGTATAGATACCCTTTGCAGGGAGCATGCGTCCAATTTGTATCTAGGCATCAGCGATGGCTTTGTAGTTATTTTTCATGGAACACCGGTCATGAAGCCCATTGTTAAAGAACCTACAAAAATACGTGCGGCGGAACTAGCACCTGAAGAGGTGGAGAAGTTACGTCGGGGACTTCCAATCGCATTTTATGAAGAAGCAATGACGATGATACGCAATTATAAGATGCCTGCCAGTTAACTGCAAAAAAAACAATAATGACGGAAACTCCTGACATATGACAGGAGTTTTTATTTTGTCTGGAGCAAACAGGTGGAGGCAAGGTGCAGGGTAAAATCGTTCCCTTGCATAACTTGTCTCAGCCCTTCATATAATAAAATGGAAACAAGCCCCTGTAATGGTAGGATATTTCTAAAAAGGAGGGATATCTATCGAGAGGATACAAAAGGAAGGGCGCTCATGGCTAAAGCTGTTATTCAGCTTTACATTTGTATTTTTAATAAGCGCGAACTTTGCTTGGGCCCAAGCCGCGCTTCGTTTAGGTGATACGGGACCTGAGGTAGAAATGCTCCAGCAGGCGCTTTCCCATTCAGGACTAGAAGTAGGCGAGATAGATGGAATATTTGGCAGTCAAACCTATGCTGCCGTCATCACTCTACAGGACGAGTACGGCATTGAGCCGGATGGCATTGTAGGGGAGGAAACCTGGGGTATTATCCGCACAGGTGGAAAAACGCTGGTAAGCAGGGCTGTGGACAGAAACACCTTGATAAAAAGCAGGATCGTATCCACCGCAGCCCGCTATCTGGGTGTCCCCTATGTTTGGGGTGGGGTAACTCCTGAAGGATTTGACTGCTCCGGCTTCGTACAGTTTGTTTATGCCATGCAGGGTATTTCACTGCCGCGTACGGCGGACATGCAGTATGAAATAGGTGCCATGATAGCGTCTCGGCAGCTCCAGCCTGGTGATATTGTATATTTTTCGACCTACGCGCCCGGGCCTTCTCATAATGGTATTTACATCGGGGGCGGGCGGTTTATCAGCGCAACATCAAGCCGGGGAATAGTCATTGACCGGCTTGATAGTTCCTACTGGGGCGCGCGCTACTTTGGAGCCCAGCGTATTGTGCGGTGACAGAATAATAAAGACCAAAGCCTGCATAAGTATAGGCTTTGGTCTTTTGCTGTATCGAGGATGTATAGCTATTTATTGGCCACAAGACTGTAGAGATTTGCCTTTGTCAGACGCAAACGAAAATTCCAAAGATCAAAGGATGAGCGGAGAATAGAAATTCGTTTAAGTTCATAGCTGTTGTTATTTTTAAAATTAAGGCCTGTTGCACCCGTGAAAGCTCCCTGATAGCCGCTCTCCTTAATGAAGCTGAGCATGGAGGAAGTATATGCTCCATGTGGATAGGCAAGAAAGGTAATAGGCTTAGCAAGATTTTGATCAAGCATTGCTTTCGAAACTCTAATTTCCTGCTGCCACTCCGCAGATGGAATGGAGGGTAAAGGGCGGTGAGAAATGGTATGGGATCCAATATCGATGCCGTAAGACTGAAGTGTATTAATTTGTTCCCAGGTAAGGTAACCAGGCTGACCAACCCTGTCGGTGGTAATAAAGATAGCTCCACGCATACCGTATTTCTTCATAATGGGAAGCGCAGTGGTGTAGTTATCCGTATATCCATCATCAAAGGTTATCACAACAGGCTTTGGCGGCAATGTTTCTGGTTCATTTAAACCCGCTGATAACTGAGACAACGTAAGAGTTGTATATCCATTTTCAGCCAAATACTGCATTTGCCGTTCAAATAAGTCAGGATCGATACTATATATGCTATCGTCATTGCTTACCTTGTGATAGGCTAACACAGGTATTCCCTGGGGAAGATAGTAGTAGGCAAGATATACGCCGAAGATACTAACAGCCAGGGAGAAAATTAACAGACCTTTACGAAACCGGGACATTAACGCAGCCTCCCTTAATTGTTTATACGAAAAAATTCGGTACAGGCCACATAATATCCTCCCAATATTGCGGCAGAAACGAATGGGAGAGTCGGAGCCTGTATAATAATGGCAGAATTGAGTTAATATATTGTTCATGGTTTTGTAATCATTTTGTAAGGGTTTTTCGATATGATTTAACTGTGCTAGTCGAATTGGATACAGGGGTGGATACGATGCTCGGGTATTTTACGGTTGTGTTATCACTAGTCTTAACCGCTCTTTCGGTCTATTTTTACTATTGGGCCGGTAAAGAGCAGATAGACAAGAGGCTGAGACAAGGAGTGATATGCTACATAGCAGCGGCCGGATGCATAGGCGCCGCGGCAGCTTATCTATTATACCTAATTATCAGCGACCAGTTTCAGTTTGCCTATGTGTTCAACTACTCTTCGCGAGATCTATCGATGGCCTATAAACTATCCGTTTTCTGGGCCGGTCAGCAGGGGTCATTCCTGCTATGGGTAGTCATCCATGCCTTGTTCGGAATCGCGCTGATACGCAAGGGTTCTGCCACGACACCGGGAACGATGGCTATCTACGGAATTCTTCAGATGGTTCTCCTGCTCATGCTGCTCGTGAAAAGCCCATTCATGATGCTGGCCTCGACACCACCGGAGGGCAACGGTTTGAATCCGCTGCTTCAGGATCCGTGGATGGTGATCCATCCGCCGCTGGTTTTCTTGGGTTACGCAGGGCTTGCAGTTCCCTATGCTCTAGCTATTGACGGTCTCCTTAATAGACGGCATAATTGGATAACCTCAGCTCTACCCTGGACGCTTATGTCATGGACCATGCTCGGCGCGGGCATTTTCGTTGGCGGATATTGGGCCTATAAAGTGCTAGGCTGGGGTGGCTATTGGGCTTGGGATCCGGTTGAAAACTCGTCCCTGGTGCCATGGCTTGCTACCGGTGCGCTTGTCCACTTATTGCTCCTAACCAAAGTCCGCACGGCGGCGGTAAAGCCTACATATTTTGCCGTAGTATCGGCATACCTCCTTGTGTTATACGCAACATATTTAACCCGCAGCGGCATTCTAAGCGATTTTTCGACGCATTCGTTTGCTGATGAAGGCGTGGGAGGAATACTGGCCGGTATTATCATAGCGGCAGCATCTGGTTCTATTTTCGCTCTAATCGTACGCTGGCCCGGTCTGCCGCAAGGAGCGATTTATGTTTCAATCCGCAGCCGGGATTTTGTGCTCGCCTGTACTGCCGTAGTGTTTGCAGCGATCGCCGTCCTTGTTTTTGTGGGTATGTCAACGCCGCTTTTCACGCAGGCTCTGGGGAAGGCGCAGAGCGTAGGGGCATCTTTCTATAACAATGCAACGCTTCCACTTGGAATCATAATGGCTATCCTTTTGACTGTCGGTCCGTTCTTGCGCTGGGGACCAAACGGCATGCGAAAGCAATTCATTGGGTTGGGCGTAATTGCAGCAGCTAGTTTCTGGGCTGCTTTGTCACTAGGACTATCCCAGCCAGCGATGGCACTTCTGGCTGCATGTTCGGTGACTGCTTTTTTGGTCAACACAGGCGTGGCGCTTTTCGATAAAAAATTAACGTGGGCGGGCGTAACGCACGCGGGGGTAGGCTTGCTGCTGATCGGTATTGTAGGCTCCTCGGTGGCTGGCGTGAATACAACGCTGAGTTTTGAACCAAATACCACACATGAGGTTTTCGGCAGAAAACTGACGTATTCAGGCCTTGAAATGCGAACAGATGGTAAAGGATTTTACCAAAATTTCAAGCTTGAAGACGGTGGGAGCCATCTGGTTCAACCCTATACCAAGCTTAATAAGGATGGGCATGATGCGGCCCGCGAACCCGGTATATACCGCTCAATGCTTACCGACATATATCTGGCGCCTGTTCATAAACATCAGGAGAACCCGGTTCAAGAGATGGTAGTATCTAAAGGTGAACAGCAAACAAAAGATGGTGTTTCCTTGAAACTGGTGCGTCTGAACATGGTGGGGCGCGATGGCGGCGGAGATATCCGGGTGAGAGCCGTGCTGGAAGTAACCATGAACGGGAAAACGGAAGAAGCCATACCGGAAATAGTCTATCATCAAAGTGGCCGGGTAACAGGCGATCCGGTCAGGATCTTTGATCAGTATAAGATTATGCTGGGCGGCGTCAATCCGGCGAAAGAGTCCGCTCTGGTTGCACTGCAAAATTTGCAACCGGCGGTGGACGATGGACGCATCGACGTCGATATCAGCACAAAGCCGCTTATCAACCTGGTTTGGCTGGGCACGGTATTGATAACCATCGGAACAGCTTGGGCAGCTCTTGCTAGAACGGCACTTGGAAAACAGGTCCGCACCAATAACGACCAGCATAACAGCATAGTGTAGAATGAGAGCTTGAACGCCATACGATCGTATGGCGTTCTTTCATGGCTGCAAAGAAAAAACGTAGTTAACTGATGCCATGTCTCGCTATGTTTTCCAGGAAGACGGATTGCGGACAAAGTACACATGTGTTCACATGTTCATATTCTACAATAGCTACACTTAATCCTAGTCATTTATTTTTTTTCAGGGGTGATTGCTGCTTTAGGAGCAAAAAGGATGTGGTGCTATTGAAGGAAGAGCATGCTGTAACGGCTATTCCAATCGGCTTATCAATGGACGGCAGTAAAGTCAAAGATAGAGCCCAAGGTTTAATGAAGTTTCTCGGTCCCGCCTTTGTGGTAAGTGTAGCGTACATGGACCCTGGAAATTTCGGTACCAATATCAGCGGCGGCTCGAAATTTGGCTACATGCTCGTTTGGGTTATACTGTGGAGCAATCTGATGGCAATTTTTGTGCAAACACTATCTGCGAAACTTGGCATTGCTACCGGAGACAGTCTACCAAACCACTGCGGGCGCGTGTTTTCAAGACCCGTAAACTGGGGTCTTTGGTCTGTGGGCACAGTGGCAGCGATGGCTACAGATCTTGCGGAATTTCTTGGGGGAGTGTTAGGATTTCACCTTCTATTAGGCATCCCAATGATTTGGGCGGCGGTGCTAACGGTTGTTGTGGCGTATATCATTTGCCATATGGAAAAGTATGGGCAAATTGTGGTTGAACGCATCATCACAGCAATGGTGGCTGTAATAAGCTTTGCCTACGTATTTGAATTGTTCCTCGCCAAGCCCGAATGGTCGAAAGTGGCATACCATCTTGCCGTTCCTTCGCTCACGACTGACAGTGTTTTAATTGCGGCGGGAATGTTGGGGGCTACCGTCATGCCGCACGTAATTTATTTACACTCCTATTTAGTGCAGCCGAGGCGGCGTGAGGATGTTGAGCATTGCAGGCATCACCTTAAAATGGCTAAGATTGATGTCTTCATTGCTATGAACCTGGCGTTTGTCGTGAATGCGGCTATGGTCATAGTATCAGCCGCAGTATTCAACACTAACGGTTTCGCGGTTGATAGTATAGAGGGTTGCTTCCAAACGTTGAAACCTTTACTAGGCGAGTGGGCGCAATTTGCGTTCGGCGCTGCTCTCCTAGCCTCTGGCTTGTCGTCGGCTACCGTTGGTACAATGGCGGGGCAAGTCATCCTAAGTGGTTTCGTTGGATTAGATATCCCAATTAATATCCGTAGAATTATCACGATGCTTCCCGGTTTCCTAATTATCATGGCTGGGGTTAATCCGATTATCGCGCTTGTATTGAGCCAAGTCGCGCTGAGCTTCGCTTTGCCCGCAGCGATTATCCCGCTCATGATCATAACCGCAAAAAAAGATATCATGGGGGAATTTGCAAACAGCAGGCTTACCAATGTCGTTGGTTCTATCATCGTAACCCTGATCGTTGCATTAAATGCTGTTTTATTCTACCTCTTGGTTACAGGTCAGGCATAAAGAGTGGAGCTATCGCAAGGTTTATAGTGGGAGAGCAGCCCAGCTATAGACCTTGCGGAATTGCTTGGGGGAAAATCAGAAAAGACCTTTATTTCCTCCCTGGTATGGTGGAAATAAAGGTCTCGCTATAGCAGTTTCCTGCCAGTAGGACCGGGCTTACGCCAGTGTGTCGATCCTACTCACGGACGGGTGCTCCGTTAGCTACTCCCCTTTATGGGAATATTGATTTCTACCTTATTCTATGCAATTAGCCTCGGGATGTGTGATACACCTTACTAATAAATTAATGAAAGGAATGAGGTTAATGTGTCACAGGCCGCCCCAAAGTATTGATTGGCTGCTTTTTATGAAGAGCGTAACCATAAGCTTAGCGGCGTTTTCCCTGTCAGTTTTTGGCTATAATTTGACTGAAGAACCATTCCGATATATATTTCTAGGATGTGGAGCTGTTAGCTTGGTACTGGTACTAGTATCCTATCGTATCTATTCGTCTATTTAAAAGCAATAGCTTACCATCCTTTGGAGGAATATTATTTTTTTGATAGCGGCTAAAAGGGCAGGAAAGGACCCTGTTTCTCTGTTTTAGGAATTAGACCGCCTTCCATGAGCATCCAGTCGGCAAAGCATCCGTAGCCTTTGGTCGGGTCGGTGATAAAAACATGGGTAACAGCACCAATCAGCTTGCCATTTTGAATAATAGGGCTGCCGCTCATACCCTGTACGATACCGCCTGTTTTAGCCAGTAGCCGGGAGTCGGTGACCTTGATAACCAAGCCTTTGCTGGCAGGATAATTTTGGGTGTTGATTTTTTCGATTTGGATACTAAAACGTGCAACCGTATTCCCTTCAATTACCATCAATATTTCGGCAGCGCCTGTTTGAATTTGCATTCTGGAAGCCACTGGTATGGTCTCAGGATAAAAATCGTTTTGGGGCAAAAAGCTTAACTGACCATAGATGCCAAATTCAGTGTTTTTGTGAACGTCACCCAGTACGGTGTCGCCGTTAGCGAAAACACCAATTTTTTCGCCAGGCCGGCCAAATGTTCCCCGTTGGATACCCTGGACCGAAGCAAGAACGACATTGCCTTCCTCAGCATCAACCGGTTGCAGTGTATCGCTGTCGGTAATACGATGGCCAATGGCACCGTAGACGCGGGAATTGGGATCATAGAAGCTAAGGGTGCCCACGCCGGAGGCGCTGTCCCGTACGAACAGGCCAATGCGGTAACGGCCTGTTTCCGGGCAGAGGAGAGGCTTGAGAGAAGCCAAGAGAACTTTATCGCCGCGTTGTAACGAAACCTCCAGGGACCGGCCTTTTTTGCCAGCTGCGTCAATGGTTTCGGCCAGTTGATTTTCGGTACACATATAGGTATTGTTGATACTGAGAATGGTGTCTCCGACCTGGATTCCAGCATCTTTGGCAGGATTGACGGATGAAGCGGATGCTGCTGGTACGGGGGAGTAACCTACAACCAGCACGCCCCGAGAGTGGAGCGATGCTCCGATCGACTGACCGCCCGGAATAACTTTAACTGGCGGCAGCACGTCAAATTGTACTGTGCGTAAGGGAATAACGCCGAAAAGTTTGAAGTCGATAGAAGCATGCCCGGTTATGGGAGATATAGTGGAGGAAATGAATGCGGAAACAGGTATTTCAGTATCCGGGCGCCGTTCTTGGGAATTGACTTTGGCCGTAATAAAAGGGATATTGATAGCGGGTATTTGTGGTTCATCGGTAAATAGAAAGGTATGGGCAGGGAGAGTATAGATTTGGCGAAATTGGGGGGGAAAGCACAAGGCAATGAGGAGTAAGGCGATACCTATTCCTAGTGTGGCGCGATCGCGTCGATTGTTGCTATGAATATGAATCACCTCTTTGATTTTGAATGTGCAATAAGAACAGTGCTATAGTTAGCTATGCCCGGCGTGATCAGCAGATTATTCGGCCCATATTTGTCAGGTTGTGGCTGATTATAAGGCTATTAAAACAATAGCTGGCAAATGAAAAAAACTACCCGGAGCGATACTCCGGGTAGTTTTTTAAGGTCTGTTAGGAAATCTTATATTCCCATCAGACTTTCGATATTCGCTTTGGCCAGTTGGAGGCGAAAACGCCATAGGCTTAACTTAGGCCCCAAAATAGAAATGCGTTTTAGTTCGTATAGGCTGGTATCCTTGAGATTAAGTCCGGTAAGGCCGGAAAACGCTCCGTTATAACCAATGCGTTTCAGATAGTCAAACATAGCCGGCGAAAACTGGCCGTGCGGATAGGCTAGAAAGGTAACAGGTTTACGTAACCGTTGCTCAAGCTCCAATTTGGAGTTTTGAACTTCCTGTTCCCATTGAGCAGGGCTTAGTGTTGTCAAAGCGGTATGCGACAGGGTATGGGACCCGATGTCGGTATTGCGGGCTTGCATCGACTGAATCTGTTCCCAGGACAGGTAGCCAGGCTGGCCGACTTTGTTGACGGCAATGAACACGGCAGCCCGCAGCCCATACTTTTCCAAGATAGGCAGCGCTGTTGTGAAGTTGTCCTCATAGCCGTCGTCAAAGGTAATCACAACCGGCTTGGCGGGTAAAGCACTTTTGCCAGTCAAGCTATTGGCAAGTTGGGGCAGGGAAATAGCTGTAAAGCCGTTATCTGCTAAATACTGCATTTGGCGGTCGAACAACTCCGGACGGATACTATAGATATTGTCGTCATTGCTGATCTTATGATACATCAGAATCGGCACGCCAATCGGAGTGCCGAACAAGAACCAAACTAGGCCAATGAATGGAATCATAAGGCCGGCCAAGAAAAACAGCGGTTTTCGGTAGCGCTTCACAGCAACCTCCTATTGTGTTAGACGTTAGTGGACTAATCTATCTTATTTCTCTCCGATAAAAAAATAAAATTCCTTCGGGATGGCAATCTATGGAGAAGAATCAAGCGCCAACAATTCCTCAACAGTTACAAAGCGATAGCCTTGTTGCCGTAAGCGTTGAATGATGATTTCTGTACTGACAACGGTCTGGCTACGGTCTCCGCCTGACATAATTCCATCACCATCATGCAGCAGCACGATGGAACCATTTTGAATGTTATCCACGACCCGGCTGACAATGGTTTCCACCCCGGGTTTTTTCCAATCTTCGGCCATTACTGACCACTGAACGACAGTGAGTCCGCGTTCTGCCGCTTTGGCCAGGACGAGCGGGTCACGAAAGCCGTGAGGCGGCCTGAGTAGGGAAGGTCGTATGCCGGTAGTCTGTTCTATCACGGCGTTAGCTTGGTCCATTTCCCAGGCCACTTGAGTATCCGTTAACTTCAGCAGATCGGAATGGCTGTATGTGTGGCTGCCAATAGGATATCCTCTGCGGGCAATCTCCCTGGCAACATCAGGGTAAGCCGCCACATTCTGCCCAATGAGAAAGAAGGTTGCCGGGACTTGATATTTATTCAGCAGGTCAAGCAATTGCAGGGTATAAGGCGGATTAGGGCCGTCATCAAAAGTTAAGGCTACCACTTTGCCAGACTGTGAGCCCTGATAGAAAACCGCGCCGTA
>Ga0366773_1088_pt1 | contig 12039 bp, 12 predicted proteins | sample BONcelHN113001D8_FD_207071 | JGI IMG/M metagenome (GOLD analysis project Ga0366773, IMG submission 207071) | Enriched cells from coal bed in the Powder River Basin, Montana, United States - BONCAT cells N11 rep2 HSBNCT.N11.300.1.D8 ...
GTTGCACCAATTTCGGTTTTCGCGAACAAGGATATGCCCGATCTCCCAAAATCGCCTTGGAGTAGGCACCAGACAGCGTATGAACATGTTCTGCGGCTTGTATTGAAATTTTCGATTCTGAAAAGTTATTCCAATCAGCCTTTCCCGCAAATGCACATCCGCCTACCAAACCAATTTTGCATTTCACGGTATTGTACAAGTAGTCTATCGTCTGTTCAGTAAGTTTTCCGCCCTGATTGAGAAGACCAATGTCCGTGATATAGCGAATGTCTGACAGGTATGGGATTTTTCACAGGGCAATCTCCGGCATCTATTTAAACTAGGCGGTCTCATATATTTTCCTAAAATTAAGGACGTGAGAGTGAAAACCCTCACGTCCTTAATTTTAACGTATTTTAACTGATTTTTCTGTATTATTCAACTGTTTTGTTGTTGCAACAGGACTACTGATTTAATTAAGATCCGGATTGTACATTTGTTTCAGTTCCAAGGATCTTCTTTGCCAAATCCCTCACCCTTTTCTAAAGCGATTGCATGCTTCCCAACACCTTCTCCATCGGCTTACCTTTTGCCAGTTCATCCACCAGCTTGTCTAACCAGCGTATCTTCTGCATAAGCGGGTCTTCGATTTCCTCGACGCGAACTCCGCAGATTACTCCGGTGATTTTGGAAGCGTCCGGATTGATTTGAGGGGCTTCGGCAAAGAACGTCTCAAAGTCCGCTTCTCTATTAATTTGAGACTGCAATCCCTGTTCATCGTAGCCTGTCAGCCATTGGATGACGGTATCGACTTCCGCTTTCGTTCGTCCTTTACGCTCAACTTTTTGAATGTACAGAGGGTAGACGCCGGAGACTTTCATTTTGTATACACGTTCGTTATTCACTCTTCATCCTCCACTTGCTTCGGCGCTTCTTCAGCGACGACATTCCAATTCACGCCGAACTTGTCCGTTACCGCGGCGTGGAACACACTGTAGAAGGTCTCGGTCGACGGAAGCGTCACCTGACCGCCCACGCAAAGCGCGTCGAAGATAGCCGTCGCTTCCTTGCCCGTAGGCGCCGTGGCGGTTAGTTTGATGTTGTCGCCGTTCTTGGGCGGTGTAGCTTCATCGGCAAACCAGACGTTTGTACCGCAGATGACCATCTCGGCGTGCATAACCCAAGTACGCAGCAGTTCAGGCGGCGTCTTTGACCCCTCCGGCATATAGTCCCCGTAGGGCAGGACTTCAGGCTCGTCGCAATGGAAGACGGTGCGGTAGAAGTTCAGCGCTTCTTTGCAGTTCCCGTTGAATGTAAGATAAGGTGTAATCATGGTTTCCCCTCCTTCGTTTTGCGTTTTGGCTTAATCAGGCAGTAACTGCCCTGCACCTGCCTGCTGAATTTTGTACAACATAATATCTATTTGATACGCACCCATCGGTGATTTACCAATAGCAAGACCACAAACAATATTGCTAAAGCTGTTAGCACCGCAGCGAGTACATTCAAAACCTTATTTGTCTTGCCTTTCATTAACTTGAACAACAAAGCATAAATGCCAATCCCGATTATCCCTCCGAGCGTGTTACTAAGCACGTCCGTGATGTCGGCTCTACCAATTGCGAAAATGAACTGTGTTATCTCAAAAACCAAAGTTAAAACGACAGTCACAAGAACTTTTTTCGCAAAAGGCCACTTAACTTTAAGCATACTGATATAGATTCCCAAAGGTATGAAAGCGAGAATGTTCACTCTGATTTCGCTAAAGCGAATAACGCCGTTATTATCGAAAGACCCCAGAAGCGGAATCAGGTTAATGATTCGTCCTACATTCATATTTGGGATAGAAAACTGCAGTTTGAAGAGAATTAACCAAGTTAATGCCAGCAAATAAACTGCGAATAACACAAGCGTAGGCGTGTTTCGTTTTTCCGATTTTATATCAATCACACTCCTTAATTGTATGGCTTTATGCTTTCTCGATCAAACAGCATACTTCCAATGCCTTGAACGGTTAAAAAAGATGCCGCTTGAAGCTGGTGGAGTCTTGGCGGATATGTCATTTTTTTAAATCAATACATGAACGGTTCTTTAAATTGTCTCTATGATGATTTGTCACTTCAATTAATCACAAGATTCTTAAATCCAGTAACGGAATGAAATATTTCCAACCCTATTTTTGAGAATCAAGAATAAACAAAGATGCATCATGCCCCATGAATATTTTACTTCCAGTATAAAAGGTTTTAGATTGAATCTCTCTATACCCTATTTTTGTCATAATTTCAGCTAACTCTATTTGATCAAATCCGTTATGAACCATATCTGAAACTATTTTTTCATTTTTATCAAAATCTACGATTAGTAAATGTCCGCTTTCTTTCAGAACCTCGTATAATCTTGATAAAACCAATTCAACATCATTGATATGGAGTAAAACCTGAGCCATAAAAATATAATCAGCATGTAAATCCAAGAGACTATCTTTTTCAAAGTCAAAGCATAATGTAGCAGCATTCTGTATCTTAGAACTGGAAATTTTTTGCTTTATTTGACTAATCATGTTTTGTGATGTATCCAGAAAAAGTACAGAGTTAAAATCATTTAACAAATTCATTCCAACAAGACCAGTTCCACACCCAAAATCAATCGCATTCTTACTTTTGGTATCAACTAAATATTCACGAATTGCATTTGATGATACCTTTGCAATTTGGATTCTTTCAGAAGTATCATAGCTATTCGCTATCATTTCAAACTTATCTGTATTCCCCATTATTATTTCTCCAATCTACCTTAATGAAAAATCCAATGCCCTCTGTTTTATCTCCTCAAAAGCCACTTTATTACTGAAGCTTTAAAATCCATCAGAACTCTTATTTATCAAGGTTTATGCTCGTTTCAACAAGCAAACCAATTCTGTATGCCTTGAGCGGTCAATAAAGATGCCGTATGAAGCCTGTAGGGCCTTGGGGCAAAGGTATTGGTAATTTTACCGGCTGTCACTAATGGAAATGCTCTGTTTATTCTGCCAATAGGTAATTATTTTCGTCATTGGCCGCCTCCAGTATTCTGATTTCAAAAGATTTACATTCTGAAGCAATGAAAGGATCTGACTTTGCAATATTCATTGCTTCCGCCAAATCTTCAGCCAAAAAGATGACCATTCCTCCGGGGTAATCCGTAAAAGACCCGCAAAATACAAGTTTACCTTGATTCTTTAATTCTTTTAAGTGTCCCACATGGCTCCTTATGAGTTCCTTATTTATTGGCTTTACATTGTTCATCAACTATATATGCGTCATTGTTCAGCCTCCTCTGATTTACTGTACAACAAAAAACACAAGCTTTCGGTATATGTTTGTCTTGAATTAAAACTGCTTCTTCCAATTACGATTGATTTCGATGTAATTTGACAACGCATTCTGTATGGCTTGTAAGCTGATAACTACCATATTGATTACAAAATAATGACATCCATATAATAGCAAACTATGGATTTCTGCTCTTTAAACTATTTCTCGTATGTCTGTCGTTAAAATAGTTTTTCTCAAATTGCTATCTAAATTATTATATATTTCTTCTGATTTGTAGTCGGGCATTATAAATTGATTGCTAATATTAAGGATATTAGCTAAATGCTTATTAAAATCATAGTAACTTACAGCCTTTTCTCCTGCAATGTTTATTATTCCTTTAAAATCATTATCAACAAATTCAATTATCGCATTCGCTAAATCCGAAACTTGAACAAAGCTTGCATACATATTTGCGGTTCGTGAGCATGTTAGCCCACTTTTATATATTTCAAAAAGTTTTTTCATTCTTAAATCCATTTTCCCATTATGTGCATATCCGTAAATACTACCTGGTCTTACAATAACGTGATTAATATGCCTTCTGACTATTTTTTCTCCTTCGATTTTTCCGTTAATGTATTTTGATAAATATTCATCTGGCATACGATAATTTGGTTTTGTATCTTCCGTCTGGTCTCGCCCTTTACCAATCGTTGTTGATACATAAATAAAACGAATGTTAGCATTGAGGTTTTCGATAATTTCATTTAGTCCTACTTGAGATAAAGTAATTTCATTTTCCATGTCGCAAGCGCTCCATATAATTACATCTGGTTTATGCTGAATTATTTTTCCTATCTCTAATGTATTCGTTAAGTCTAACTTAATAAATTCCTGGTTACTATTTTTATAACATGTACCACAAATAGAAATATTGTTTTTTGATTGTAATCTTTTATAAATCGTATTTCCTAAATATCCACTAGCTCCAATCACTATACATCTCATCGTCTTACACCACTTTTCATGCAGTGAATTTTCAAGCAATTCACTTACATTTTTGTCATACTTCTTAATGGTTACATTAAAAGCAAATATGCCATATCACTGATAAACCCGTCGTTTATCAGCCATTAACCCTCTCCAATAGCACGACCGATTCGTAATGCTCTGTTTGTTGATAGCTACTATATCGGTAGCTTTTATACAATTTCAGTAATCACCGTTTTTAGAGCAATAATTTTCTAATATCGGCATATGGATTTTGGCAATGGAAAGATTCTTAACTTCTTCTATTGTAAAATATTTCAACTCTCTTGATTCACAACTGCATTTCAACTCAAAAGCCTGTGTTAATTTCAGCAGATACACTACACTGATAATTCGTAAAACATTACCGTCTGGATAATATGCAATTCGGGTTGGATCGTCAAATATTTTATAGAGTGCAAGTTGGTTTCCACAAATGTCTATACCCGTTTCCTCTTTAATTTCACGAATGATTCCAGCTACTAAACATTCATCGATTTCTAATCCACCACCGATTAATCCCCAACATTCGCTGTCGGCTCGATGTTCTAACAGCAATTTACCATTATATTCAATAATGGCGTTCACTCCAATATGATTTGGCTTATTCGGTTTTGGAGCATTTTTGTCTTGGTAATAGAATTTTGCTCGTCCCATTAATATACTATCCTTCATCCTTCATAAGTTTAAACAATTAGCTTCTCCAAAAGCGCGACCGATTCGCAATGAGCCGTTCTTGGGAACATATCGACAGGGGTAAGAAGCTTTGGTTCATAACCCTTTTGCGCAAAAATTTTTAAGTCACGGGCAAGGGTAGCGGGGTCACAGGAAACATAAACGACACGAGAGGGTGCCATTTTGGCGATCGTTTCTATCAGCGCTTCGTCGATTCCCTTGCGCGGCGGGTCCAGAACGACAACATCAGCTTTTACGCCGCTGTTCTTTAACATATCCGCCGCTTTGGCGGCGTCCGCACACAGGAACTCCGCATTGGCAATATTGTTGGCCTCTGCGTTCTTTTTCGCGTCTTCTACAGCCTGTTCAACCAGTTCAACGCCAATCACACGGCCGGCATTTTTTGCCATGGATAACCCGATTGTTCCTGTACCGCAGTAAAGGTCAAGTACGGTTTCCGTACCCGTCAGGCCCGCGTATTCCTCGGCAATCGAATAAAGGCGCTCCGCCTGATCCCGGTTAATCTGGTAAAACGACATGGGCGAAATGTTGAATTTGAGTCCGCACAGCGTGTCTGTAATATGGTCGCTGCCCCAAACTGTCCGGCATTTTTTACCCAGCACTACATTTGTTTTTTCGCGGTTCACATTAATTACTACGCTTTTCAGCCCGGGTACCTGTTTTTGTAAAATCTCCACCAGTTCCGGCTCGTAATGAACGCCGTTGCCGTTTACCACAACACAGACCATAATTTCACCCGTTGCGCCCGCCTGTCGCAGGTACAGATGACGAAGCCTGCCCTTCCCGGTTTCTTCATTATAAACATCCTCACCGCTCTGACGCGCCCATTCCTGAAATGCGTTCATTGCCGCGGTAAATGCCGGCGGCTGCAAAAGGCAGTCGCTGCAATGGATGATTCGGTGACTGTGGCTTGCAAAAAAACCCATGCTGATTTCCCCGCCCGCGGCAAGGCCGATGGGCAGCTGTGCCTTGTTACGGTAGTGGTCGGGGTCTTTCGCACCAATAATCGGATTTATCACGATATCATGGAATCCGCCGATTCGCTCAACTGCGTCCTGCACGCGCTGCTGCTTAGCGCGCAGCTCCGCCGTATAACTGATATGCCGATACACACATCCGCCGCACTGGGCAAATTGAGCGCAGTCCATTGGAACCCGTTCCTTGGACGCTGTAATGATTTTATCTATTCTTCCAAAAGCGTATGTTTTCGCAGTTTTCAGTATTTTTACATGCAGCTTGTCCCCCATAGCCGCAAGCGGTACAAAAACAGCAATATCATTATAACGGCCGACTCCGCTGCCTTCCGCAGTATATCCCGTAATTTCCAAATCTATTATGTCATTCTTTTTCAGATCCATGGTTTCCCCCAAAAACGCATCAGCCGTTTTTTCTATTTATTTAATAAAGTCAATTACAGTTCAAAGCCGTCGGCTATCACCGATGGTAATTGACTTATTTATAATTTTAACATCATACCCCAATAAATACAATAGCAGCCATTTCTCACGAAATTATTATCAGAAGCTTTGGCAGTTTAATGCTTGACAACTGTAATGTAAGTGCATATAATGAATGCAAGATATGAAACCGATGAGTAAGAAGAGTAATCAGGCACAGCGTTTTTTAAGAGAGCCGCAGGCGGTGAGATTGCGGCAAAGCAAGGCTTGGTGAATGGGCTTACGAGGGCAGGGCGAAAGAGGATTCGAGTAGCTTTTGACGGGAACTCCGCCCGTTATCAAGGGAGCGCGCATGATGGTGCGTGGAATAAGTGGCGCAGAATATGCGCAATACGGGTGGTACCACGGGAGCAAACGCTCTTGTCCCTAGTTTTTAGGGGCAAGAGCGTTTTTTTATTTATCAACCGAAAGGAGCTTTATCATGGCAAAAATACCACACAGACTGAATCTAACCGAGGAACAAATGCCGACGCAATGGTATAATCTGCGCGCCGATATGAAAGTGCAGCCGGACCCGATGCTGAACCCAGGCACCCTGAAGCCGATTCAGACGGAGGAACTGTATCCGATTTTCTGCGAAGATTTGGCAAAACAGGAAATGGACAGCACAACACCTTATTTTGACATTCCGGACCCGATTTTGGATGTTTACAGGGCCTATCGTCCGTCCCCGCTGTGCCGGGCCTACAATCTTGAAAAACAATTGGGCACACCGGCGAAAATTTATTTCAAATTTGAAGGCAACAATACTTCCGGCAGCCACAAGCTGAACTCCGCCGTGGCGCAGGCCTACTACGCAAAGATGCAGGGACTTACCAGCCTGACTACCGAAACAGGCGCCGGCCAGTGGGGCACCGCACTCGCAGAAGCCTGCTCCTACTTTGGCATGGATTTGACTGTATTCATGGTAAAAGCTTCATTCAATCAAAAACCAAACCGCAAAGCAATTATTCAGACCTTCGGCGCAAATGTCATTGCCAGCCCGAGTAACACCACGCAGGCCGGCCGCGCGATTCTGGCCATGGATCCGGACACCACCGGCAGCCTTGGCTGTGCCATCTCCGAAGCGATTGAAAAAGCTGTCACCATCCCAAACTGTCGATATGTTTTGGGTTCCGTACTAAATCAGGTGCTGCTGCACCAGTCGATCATCGGTCTGGAATCAAAAAAAGCCATGGAGATTTTGGGTGAATACCCGGATATTATCATTGGCTGCGCGGGCGGCGGCTCCAATCTGGGCGGCCTCATCGCCCCGTTTATGCAGGATAAGCTGCTTGGCAGGGCCAATCCGCACTTCATCGCAGTGGAACCGGCCTCCTGCCCGTCACTGACACGCGGGCGCTACGCTTACGACTTCTGCGACACGGGCAAGGTTACTCCGCTCGCGAAGATGTATACACTGGGCAGCGGGTTCATTCCGTCTCCGAACCATGCGGGCGGTCTGCGCTACCACGGTATGTCGCCGATCATCTCCAAGCTGTACCATGACGGTCACCTCGACGAGGCGCGCGCTGTGGAACAGTCAAGGGTATTCGACGCGGCAACGATGTTTGCGAAGCTGGAGACCATTCTTCCCGCGCCGGAAAGCGCGCATGCAATCCGCATTGCCATTGACGAGGCACTGAGGTGTAAGGAAACCGGTGAAGCTAAAACCATCCTGTTCGGTCTGACAGGAACCGGTTATTTCGACATGTCGGCTTACTCGTCTTATATTGAAAAACAAATGACAGATTATATTCCTACCGATGAAGACCTGAAACCCGGCTTTGATTCTCTTCCAAAAATTCCCGGGATACAGGAATAACAAAAAAACAGACGCCGTTAAGCGGAACGCTTAGTGGCGTCTGTTTTTTCACCGGTCCCCTGAATTTCGCTCATTCGGCTGAACGCGCGGCTGCAAAGGTCACGGGCGGCAAACCGCGGCTCCATGTTTGAGTCGGGGTACAACGGTTCACCCGCCGTAATGGTCAGGCAGGGTTTTCGCTTCAGTATCTTCCAAAGTCCTTTATTTTCACGTTCCGTAATCATAACCGGTATAACCGGCGCACCTGCCTTGGCGGCTATGGTAAAGGCTCCTTCCTTAAAGCTGCGCAGCTGCGTGCAATATGGAATCAGTTCCCCCTCTGGATAAATACATACCAGCCTTCCGCTTTTCACGGCATCAGTCAGTTCACAGATGAATCGGCGCATCTTGGAGGGGACTGCCGGAACGGGTACGCTGCCCAAGCAGTGAATCAGCGGGCCGACAACCGGTTGGCTGAAAAGTATTTCCATGGAAGTAAAAACTGATTTTCTTGGTGTATCAAGCAGCGCTAAAAAGGTGCAGTCCAGATTATGAACATGGTTGCATACAACAACCGCACCTTTGCCTTTCAGCATTTGTATATTCTTTCTGCCGCGCACTCTTAACCCAAATACAACCGTATCAAAAAAGCCCAGTATCGGAATCGCAATCATATAATAAAACGCGGCGGTAAAAAAACGAAAAAACGGATTTTTTGATATAAGAGGTTTCATGATTTGCTGCTCCTGTTCTAAAGTCAATTACCATCGGCTAAAGCCCCTTGAAGAATAAAGTACACCGATCAAATTTAACCATAATCGACTTTATTAAAATAATTGGTGCAAACTCATGCACGCGATTTTCAAAATAAGCAGACGTTCTGTTTTATCATATTGACAATAAGATTGGACGAAAAATGATTTCAGGCGGAGCATAATAAAATGTATGACCGCAAACATAATATATTACATGTGCCGGCTCTTCGCATATCATATGAATATTTTCCGGCTGCAAGCAGCATAAAATTATTCTAAAATGCAATACATTCGTATATTTATTTTTAATTAAGAACATAATACAAAGTATAGCCTGTACAGTCAATAGGCATTATTGCGAAAGCATGGTATAACATATTCGGGAAACGTGAGATTTTATGCTCTTGTGTGAAATGTCAATATAGATATTTGCGATAATTTACGAAAACAAGTCGTCAATAATTACTAAATCTATCAAACAAAAAACTGCATTTTATACAATAAAGAGATTGTTTCGCGATTCTTTTTGAAAGCGTTGACACTGTCAAAAACGGGTATTATAATAAAAACAAGAAAACAAAGCAAAACAAAAGTTACTTTAATTACAAGACTTGTAGCAAGGATTTGTTACAACCTTTTCAATACAACTCCTCCCCATAAAGCAAAGACCGGCTGATGCCGGTCTTTGCTTTTTTTATTTTACCTTCAGTAAAATCCGGTCACGGGAGATGTATCCCGGCTCTGCCTTTATTACAATCATGAATAATTTTCACATTTTCAGTATTTTTATACGATTCGGTGTAATATCAGATTAAAATGGCCGGAGGTGTAATATTATGGAAAATAAGCGCATAAAACGTCTAATCACTTGTCTTTTGGTTCTTACGGTCATGGTTGCCGCGGTGACTGTTATTACCTGTAGTGCCGAGAGTTATCCGAACGTATCAAACCTTGACAGCAGTTATTTGCTGCCCGACAATCAACAGATTTTTCACCGGCCAAACGATGGTTTTGTTGTGGCAAGCACAAATTCATACGACCAAACAATTGTTACTATGCTGGACGCTTCCGGAAATCCGGATGAAACTTTAAGTAATGCAGCGTTTTATTTTAATTTTGTTTATGTAAAAGCCGCTGTGTGCGGTGAATTTATTTATATTGCAGCCGAAGACCCCAATACGAATCAAGGTTTGCTCATTTACCGGCTTGGCCTGGTCAGCCCCAGTCGGGTTTATAATAAGATTTTAAACGTAAGCTGTGACTTTAACCGCGGGTTCAACGTGGACGCAGACGGAAACCTCTTTCTTGTAACGGTGCCCTACGGCAATGAGCTGAACTCATCTTCCCCGTTTTGGGTTTACTCCTTTCAGGCGAATTCCAATGGGGCCGCCTGCAGCGGCACTCAAGTTCCGGACTCTGCCCCAAGTTCATCCGAAGTTCCCTCCGCCGCCGCGCCTTCCAGCGCCTCAAATTCCGTTCCCGTCAGTTCATCGGAAAGCTCTGTTCCAAGCTCCTCAAATAATTCCGAGCCAAATGTTCCGGATGCAAAACCCTATGTTTTCAGCGGGCCAATTACTGTCGAAACGCTTCAGCAGCAGCTTGACAGCGATGGACGCGGGGCAACAGTGCGGGTCACCGATACAAACGGAAGCTTGATTACCAACGGCAGTGTCGGAACAGGTTCGATTGTCGAGGTGCTGTTGGACGGTCGGATTGAGAGCCGGATTATTGCCGTTGTACCCGGTGATCTGACCGGTACGGGCACAGTGACGGCGCAGGATAACCGTATTCTTTATGAACATGTTACAAATCAGGCCGGACTGAACGGTTTTTATTTTCAGGCCGCGGACCTCAACAATAACAGTAAAGTAGATCCCGGTGATATGCTTAAAATAAAAAGTATGATAAAATAGCCTTTTTCGATTGACCTGACCGTCAAATAAAAATATAATTGATTCAGACATTAGATAAAAAAGGAGATATTTTTATAATGACGGATAAAATGCTGATACAAAACCTGTATGACCTGACTCATACCGCGGCGGCTCCGCTGCTTGAAAAATCAGATTACCCTTGGGAAGCTTTGCCGAAAATCGGTGAATTTATTTTAGAATTAGGTAAAACGCTGCCGACGGAAGAATATGACCGGCGCGGCGATAACGTTTGGATCGCAAAATCTGCTAAAGTCTTTGACTCAGCCTATATTGCCGGGCCAGCCATTATCGGGCCGGGCACGGAAGTTCGACAGTGTGCGTTTATCCGCGGGAACGCGCTGGTGGGTGCCGGTTGTGTTGTCGGCAATTCTACAGAGTTGAAAAATGTGATTCTTTTTGACCGTGTTCAGGTACCGCACTACAATTATGTGGGCGATTCCATACTCGGCTTTCAGTCGCACATGGGCGCAGGCTCCATTACCTCGAACGTGAAATCGGATAAGACACTCGTTACGGTTCATGCAGCAGAGGAATGTATTGAAACAGGTTTGAAAAAATTCGGCGCGATGCTGGGCGATAATGTTGAAATCGGCTGCAACTCCGTGCTGAATCCGGGCACTGTAATCGGGAGGGAAACGAACGTTTATCCCTTATCAATGGTGCGCGGCTTCATTCCGGCCGGCAGCATTTACAAACGCCCCGGCGAAATTGAACAAAAGCGGTAATAAAAACATCTTAATATTTTTTAACTTTTGTTTTACATTTTTCGCCTTGACACCTATTGCTATAACGTTTATGATGGGAAACATGTTTCGGGTCTTACAACCATCTAAACTTATAAAGCCGAAACTGCCAATCCGGTTTCCCGTGCGAAATTGGGATGGTTGTTGATTAAGTTATGTGCCGCACGGAGAAGTGGTGGCTTTTTTAATGAACAAACAAAAAAAAGTGGCGGCAATTCACGACCTTTCCGGATTTGGAAAGTGTTCGCTCACCGTCGCCCTGCCGATTCTTTCCGCGGCAGGGATAGAGGTTTGCGCAGTTCCGACCGCCGTGCTTTCCTCCCACACCGGCGGGCTGACCGGCTATACCTACCGGGACCTGACG
>Ga0366773_1089_pt1 | contig 11877 bp, 10 predicted proteins | sample BONcelHN113001D8_FD_207071 | JGI IMG/M metagenome (GOLD analysis project Ga0366773, IMG submission 207071) | Enriched cells from coal bed in the Powder River Basin, Montana, United States - BONCAT cells N11 rep2 HSBNCT.N11.300.1.D8 ...
GTATTTATTGGCCTTCCTGCTAATGCCGGCAACGTAAAAAAGAAGTAGCTATTCCAATCGCTAATGGCTCTATCGTACAGATAGGGCCTATTTTTGTTTTCAGCCAGTAGCATAGTTAAGCTAATTCACATAAAATACAGTAGGTTTATTCAGGAAGGAGGATTATTGTGAAAAAACAAAATACCAAATGGTATGAAAATGAAATGAATAAATATGACGATATGATGCCTTCGGGTGAAATGTGCGGCGAGGTGCCAAAGCCCGTTATTCTTGCCCACGCGTATGTACCCTGGCAGTGCTATACTACGGCCTTTTCCCCATCGGAGGCACTGATGAAAGGTACATTGTTCCCTGAACTTTGGGGCGTTTATCCTATTCCTAAGTAGTCTGACGGAGGTGAAATAAATGAATTGTGAAAAACAGTTAGCCATGTTGAAACGGCTTCAGGAAATGGAGTTTGTGGCAATTGAGCTGAATTTGTATTTGGACACCCACCCCTGTGATGAGGAAGCCTTAAACGATTTTAACTGCGCGGCAGAGGCGATTATGAAACTTAAGCAAGAATATGAAGCAGAATACGGCCCGCTTATGAACTTTGGCTTCTCATTATCCAAGTCGCCCTGGCAATGGGTCGAAGGACCCTGGCCCTGGGAAATCTAACGCAAAGGAAGGTGAAATTAAGATATGTGGATATATGAAAAAAAATTGGAGCATCCGGTTAACGTCTCCTGCCCCAACCTTAAGCTGGCTAAGATGGTTATTACTCAATACGGAGGCCCGGATGGCGAGTTATCGGCATCCCTCCGTTATATAAATCAGCGTTACAGCATGCCGTTTGATAAAGCTAAAGCTCTTTTAACTGATATTGGCACCGAAGAAATGGCGCATATGGAAATGATCGCCGCCCTTGTCTATAAACTGGTTGACGGCGCTTCTCCCCGCGACTTTGTCGAAGCTGGCTGGGAAGGTCAGTGGACACAGCATGATCATGGACTATTTTGGACTGATACCAACGGCGTGCCCTGGTCAGCGAAATACATCGCCTGCCTGGGCGATCCTATTACCGACCTAGTAGAAGATATGGCAGCCGAACAGAAAGCCCGCGCTACCTACGAACACCTGATTGCCGCCAGTGATGACGAGTGTGTCAATGATACGCTGCGCTTCCTGTGGGAGCGGGAAGTCGTTCACTTCCAGCGTTTTGGTGAAATGCTCAATGAAGTGCAGGAATATATGGCCAAGTGCAATGTCTGGAATGGGCATAAGTTTGAGAAAAGTAAGTAAGCTGAGTTAGTAGGCGATTGCGAAAAAAACAAAAATAATCGTTTTCCGCTTTGCAAAATAAAGCAGAAATCCATAGATCCAATGCAACCGGCTTTAGAAAATCTAAGGCCGGTTATTTGTTTACTGTACACTCAGATAACCCTGCTCAAACCACATATTTCTTTAATATACACTTGGCCTTCTCTTCATTAAACGGCTTTAGGATAAATTCGTTAATACCAAGTTTAACAAGCTGTAGAATGGTTTCTTTATCACTGGTACTGGAGCAAACTATAATCTTAGTCTCCTGCGAATTCTGCTTTATATATTTAATAACGTCAAACCCGCTAGAACTAGGCATGACTAGATCGACAGTGACTATGGAATAATGGTTTTCTTCCAGCATACGAATCGCTTCATTTCCATCTGTGGCTTCTTCGGGCGATACGACCCCCAGCTCTCTGAATAAATTCGTTAGAATACTTCGGGTAAACTTAGAATCATCAATAACTAAAACGCGCATTATTTTAGCCCCTTTTTGAGATATTTAGTTTTGGGCATAAAAAATACCAGGAAGCAGTATTTATACAGCAACCTGGCAGTCGTAAACCTAATTGTTTCGTAGACCCATGGTTTTGCGTCCTTGCCTTTCGGCAAGTTTGCCAATTATTATGTTGTTTTTATAGTTCGACAGTTTATAACGTTATCCTTCAAAGTAAGGCAGCTATCGGAAAAATCATTTCTTTTGCTTTGTGTAAGTTAAAATCAATTTTTCACCGTGCGCAGTAAGTCTGGAAACCGAGGAACAAAGCAATACAATGAAAAGGGTTTTTAGCAACCTGCAAGAAATAGGAAATTATATTCATAGGTGTGTTCGAATTGAGGTGTATTATGGCTCGCCAACGGTTAGCAATTGTAGGACCAGCCGACTCCGTCAATCTAATCCTGTCTGTGGCCCGGGAAAAGGAAGAAATATTTGTTCCAGTGCCGATCATATATCGGGAAGCGTCGGAAGTACCGGAGATCCTCTGGCAAAGAACCGGGGAGGCAGACATCTGGCTGTTCTCGGGAATTGTTCCCTATCGCTACGCTCTTACTGTCCCCAGGTGGGCTAAGCCGCTGCTGTACATTCCACATACAGGATCAAGCCTGTACCGCGTCTTTGCTCAGATTACCCAGAGAGCCGGACTGCCCCTCGATCATATTAGCTTCGATACCTTCAGCCGCTGGGAAATTGAGGAGACGTTTCGGGATATTGATCAACCTTTGCCGACTGTTTTCATCAAACAATATGCCGGGGTTATCTCGGCCGGTGAACTTACTGCCTTTCATCGTGAATTATGGAATAACGGGCAAACGCGGGCCGTTATCACCTGTTTTCATAAAACTTGTGAAGAATTAAGTTCTCTGGGCATCCCCGCTTTTCGTATCTGGCCGACGCGGGACAGCATCCGTGCAGCACTTGATGCGGCGACACGGGTGGCGGAAAGTATGCGCTTTCTCGAAGCGCAGATTGCCGTTGGCCACATTGCTATTGACGGCTACGAGAATTTGGTGCGGGAGGCGAGCTCCAGCTATGACGTGAACCGCATTGAGATTCGCCTGTATGAAATCCTTATCGACTTCGCCCAGCAGATAGGCGGTTCCGTAATTCCGCAAGGGGGAGGACAATACATCGTGTTTACGACCAGGGGTCGGATTGCGGAACTGACAAAAGATTTTACTGTGCTGCCCATCTTAGATACAATTACTCAAAAACTCCGTGTGCATGTAAGCGGCGGAATCGGCTTTGGTGCAACTGCCTATCAGGCTGAAGAGAATGCGCACATGGCACACGGACTGGCTCACAGACAAGGACCGGGGCAATGGATGATTGTAACTGACGACCGGACTGCCATCGGTCCGCTCAATACAGTAGCACAGCTGAGATATCCGGTAGGTGTAGGGGAGACGAAACGGAAGACTTTGGCTAAACGCCTGCAGGTCAGTCCGATTACGCTCGATAGGTTAGCCGCTTTCATCGAAGAGACGGCTGCTGCCACTGTTGGCATAGAAGAAGTTGCATCATACTTAGAGATTACATCCCGCAGCGCCCGGAGAATAATGAGCACGTTACGGAATATGGGGTTAGCCCATTATTGCGGTGACGAAGCCTCCGGACGGGGACGTCCGCGGAAGACTTACCGTTTCGCCAGCGAACGTATACTGAAATAATCATCGGCAACAATGTTTTCCATGTCCGTAACATATTAACGGACTGAGATTGTAAATAATTATACAGAAAAAATGTTATTAAGACAGTGTGGTCTTTAATCGAGGGTAAGTCCTGCGATTAGAGGCCTTTTTGCGTTATTCTCATGATGGGCTATTCGACAGAGTTACCGAAATAGGTGGTTTGTTTTGCATAAAGTATCATTTGCATATTTACGGATGTTTCTAATTTAGGACCGAAATTAATTGTGCTAAACTAAAACCGTGGTTTTCCGCTGGAGAACATATGTTTATTGTGGTGGTATATTAAATTACAGAAAATCGAATTTGGGGCGAGGTGACCCTTTTGTTTAACGAACCAATATTACCGTATACGTTGTCCAAGATGATCGAATGGCGGCGGCATCTTCACGCCCATCCGGAGCTAAGCGGCGAAGAGTATCAGACTAGAGATTTCTTGCTGAAACAGCTGCAGGGGATGGGAATACATACCCGCACCTTTGCTACCCACGCCGGTATCCTGGGCACAATTGAAGGACAGTATCCCGGCAGCGTCATCGCTCTTAGAGCAGACATGGACGCTTTGCCAATTACAGAAGCGAATGATGTCGTGTATAAATCTACAAGAGAAGGAATTATGCATGCTTGCGGTCACGACGGACATATGGCCATACTGCTGGGGGTGGCCTCGGCGCTGCAACAGAGCCGTGATAAGTGGTCCGGAACAGTTAAACTTATTTTCCAGCCGGCTGAAGAAGCGGCACCGTACGGAGGTGCCGCCAAAATGATAGAAGACGGCGTACTGGAAGACCCGCCAGTCGACTCTATATTTGGACTTCATATGTGGCCGGAACTTCCCAGCGGTGTTATCGGTATCCGCCGGGGGGAAATAATGGCGTCTTCTGACCGGTTTACTTTAAAGGTTCTTGGAGCGGCCTCTCACGCAGCAACGCCGCATCAGGGAACCGATGCTATTTTGATGACTGCCGATATCCTAAGCGCATTGAGCAGAATCATTCATCGTCAGTTAGATCCGCGCGAAACGGCCACAATCTCGGTCGGCACTATTCACGGCGGGGAGCGTTATAACGTTGTTGCCAAAGAAGTGACTATCGAAGGTACGGTACGAACTCTGAATGAAGAGATAAGGAGTCAGATACCAGAAAAAATCAGGCAGATGGCTTCTGGTATCTGTGCAGGTTACGGTGGTAGTTTCCAGTTGGAGTATAGTTTCGGCTATCCTTGTCTGAGCAATGCTGCAGATGAAACAGGATTAGTTATAATGACTGCTAACAGGCTTTTAAAAAGCGGACACGTCTTGACAGATATAAAGCCGAATCTAGGGGCTGAAGATTTTGCCCACTATACGAAACGCATTCCCGGCGCATACTTCCTACTTGGCTGTGGAGATAAAAACAGCGAACTCAGACCTTTGCACAATGGTAATTTTGATATGGATGAGCGCGCTCTCCTCATAGGTGCCCAGATCCTTGAGGAAACAGCATTATCTGCGTTGACGATGGTCAGTCGGAGAAAGGAAGAAATCAACGCGAAGTAATTCGCTCCAGCATAAAAAGCAATCATATGAAGGAGGTATTCGAATGTCGGTCGGAACACAACCTGATTTATCTGTTAAAAAATCCCGTGGCTTTTTTCAACGCTTTTTGGACATGGTCGAGGTCGTCGGTAACAAGTTTCCAGCCCCTTTTATCTTATTTACGATATTGGCAGTACTCGTTCTTATCCTTTCTGTGGCTTTTGACGGCACCTCCGTCTCCATTGTTGACAAAAGTGGCAAACCGATGCTCGTTAAGGTGACCAGTCTTGTTAACGCTGAAGGATTCCGGTATATCTTAGAAAATATGGTGAGAAATTTTGTTAACTTTCCGCCGTTGGGACTGGTAGTTGTTATGATGCTGGCAATGGGACTGGCAGAGGCAACTGGCTTAATCGGCGCTTTGGTACGCAAAATTCTCATGGGCGTTCCTGCCTGGGCGGTTACCGCGACCGTCTTCGCGGCATCGATTATGGCGCATCTCGCTTCTGACGCAGCCATGGTCATTATGCCGGCAACTGCCGCCGCCATATTTGCCAGTATGGGCAGAAACCCTATATTGGGCATGTCCGTCGCTTTCGCAGCTACAGCTGCAGGTTTCAGTGCCAACTTTGTTCCTACCGGAACAGATGCCCTGCTTTCCGGCATTACGGCTACTGCCATCGGTAATATTCCTCAAACGGCGAACTCGCCCTCTCATCTACTCATTAACTATTATTTTATGAGCTCCTCGGCAGTTATCTTGACAATCGTCGGTACGATAATTGCGGAAAAGGTTGTAGCGCCGCGTTTAGCGGGTATGGAGATTGATTTGTCAGCAGGCAACTCGTCCAGTGAGAATGCCCTGACGCCGGAAGAACTGAAAGGCCTGAAATATGCGGGTCTTACGGCGCTGGTCTATTTGAGTCTGATTTTAGCCTTGACCATTCCCGAGACAGGTCTGTTGCGCAACCCAACAACACACACTCTTGTGCCTAGTTCACCATTGCTGACAGGAATGATCCCTTTGCTTTTCTTCTTCTTCGTTTTCACGGGTACCGCTTTTGGTATCGGTAAGGGGATTATCAAAAGTAGTGACGATATCCCTAAATTTTTAATGCAGGGCCTGAATGGAGCCATGAGTTTCATAGTAACTGCTTTTGCTGCCGCCCAATTCATTGCCTGGTTTAATAAAACCAATCTGGCCACCGTAATTGCAGTCAAAGGGGCTGGCGTGCTCCAGGATTTTGACTTCACTGGTATTCCTTTAATTATTGCGTTCATTATTGTATGTGCATTTGTCGACTTGTTTATGATGAGCGGTTCGGCTAAATGGCTGTTTATGGCTCCCATCTTCGTGCCTATGTTTGGGCTTCTTGGTTATCAACCGGCTTTAACCCAAGCCGCGTACCGCGTCGGGGAAAGCTGTCTTAATGGCATATCGCCCCTCAATTATTACATGCCGGTGATTTTGGGAATTATGTCTAAATACACGAAAAACGCCGATACGGCCGGTATGGGGACACTGATGGCGACGCAAATCCCCTATGCCTTCGCTTTCCTCCTAGCTTGGAGTGCTTGGCTGCTGGTATTTATGTTTCTCGATCTTCCCTTGGGGCCTGGGGCTAGCGTCTTTATCAAGTAAAGAGCAGGGTAATAGTAGTAAGAACTCCGGTCTGAATGACCGGAGTTCTATCTTTGAATACTGATCTGTTATACTTAGCCTACGGCCCTCATAGGAACCTCTTTTCTCAGTAGCATGACGGAGTGCATATAATAAAGAAGGCCTTTCGGCCTTTTTTATTATCCCATCGAAACAGATGGAAAAATAACTTGAATAGTTGTCCCCTTTGGACTGGTTTCTTTAATTTTTAGATTTGCGTTATGGCGTTTGGCTATTGTATAGCAGATCGCCATACCCAACCCGGTACCCGTATCCTTCGTAGTTAGGAAGGGTTTGCCGAGATTGTTCAATATTTCAGGCGGAATGCCTTCTCCTTCATCTTTGATTTCTAAGAGGATTTGATGCATTTCACAATACGTTTTAATAAGTAAAGAACCCCCGTTTGGCATGGCTTCGATACTATTCCGACAGAGATTTATTAACATTTGCTTAATTTCATTCTCATCTAAAAGAATGTCGTTAACTAAGCCGAATTCAGTTATAAGCAATACTTTCGCGCTGGTTGCGTCCGATTGAATAAGCGGGACAAGTACTTGTATAATATCATTTAGCTTGCTATATTTCATTTCCACTCTTTTGCGGTTACTTAACGCCAGATACTCTGTTATGATGCTATTAGTCCGGTCAAGTTCACCAATGATTAGCTTGAATTGGTCTTCATATTTTCGAAACTCCTGCTTATTACCAAGCAACTGCAAATAACCTCGGACTGTTGTGAGCGGATTCCTTACTTCGTGAGCAAGATTAGCCGCCATTTGGCCGGCAACGTTTAGTCTGTCCAGACGTGATACATCTTGTTCTAGTTGAATTCGTTTTGTAATATCCCGGATTAGACCCTCGACGGCAGAGGCTTTACCGTCTTTGCCGTAAATAATGGTATATTTCTGCTCGACCCAGATAATTTGTCCGGTCTGTTTTTGAATGCGGAAATTGATACAGTCTCCCGACTTAGCCCTACGTAAAAACGCTAAATACCTCCTGCGGTCCTCTCGGTGAATCAGGCTGGCGATACTCTTTAACCCGGTAAAGTGCGTTTGCTTATACCCGGTCATCAATAATACCGCAGGGCTAATATATTCAAATTTATAGGGAGCATCCAGGCTGCATCTAAAGATCAATACAATCGCGTTCTCGGATAAGATATGTTTGTACTTCTCTAATTCACGGCGGTTTTTTTCAAAATACAAAATGATTATCCCGATGGCAGAGACAAAACGTAAGAGGGCATCAATAAAATATCCCCAGGGGGCAAACCGGTCAATTTGGAAAAGAAGAGGCATGTCGTATGCATGCAGCCCCAGAAGGATAAATGCCCCTGCGGTTAGTCTTCTTCCTATGCCTGGGATTCTGCTGCGGTAAAATGAGATACCGGTATAGATATAGGCTGTTCCGACAAACAGAACTGCCGGCCACATGTAGAGCAGTGGGGAAAGATCTAGTGCTATCACACCGGATATTACCACTAGGAAAAGAATTCCGTTTATTTGCCACCATTTTGACGGGTGCTGTCCTTGAAAAGCGACGGTGCCCATGAGTACTAATAACGTATAGGCAAACGTGACAACAATAAACAATAGGGAGACAAGCTTCGAAGACTGCAACGCAAAGGCTTTTTCTAAAAATACAACGCGAATTAAGTGGAGGAACCAGGCGGCTCCCCATATTGCCAAAAATTTTTCCCGGTACTGAAAATAAAAGTACGTATACGTCGAAACCGTGACAAAGGTAGCAATGAGGCCGGTTAGGATCGCCATCTCAAGTAACATGGAATACCTCCCCGAGCTAAGTCGTATATACTTTATTTTACAATTATTTTTGTTGTCCTCTGAAATTGTAAAAAAATATGAATTGTTTGATAAAGTTGATGGAACTGATAAACCCTTGTGTTGAATCCGAAGAAGCTAATCAAGTTTGTACGGGAAAATAAACCTCAAAATGTCTGTAAGAATTGCGAATATGCAAAGCGTCCATTATACGGCTGCATGCCAAATAATGGACGCTTTGCGTTTCCATTTACAAACATTAGTCAATTATATATTTTTAATATTTAAACTATTGAAAATAATCAATGCAGTGATATACTGGTATATATAAGCATACCAGTTGAATGTTGATTGATAAAATGCTAAATGCTGGTATCCAAACCGGAAATCAAAACAAAAGGAGGATAGAAGAAGACATGGTTAAATGGGGAATAACCCCATGATTAGGGAGGGAGGTGAACCATTTGCTTGAGTCTTTAATGGCAGGATTTGAGCTTGTCTTGCAATGGCAAAACCTTATGGCTATCGTTGTCGGAGCGGTTGTAGGATATGCTGCAGGGGCATTGCCTGGTCTTAGTGCCGGAATGGCGATCGCATTACTGTTGCCCTTCACTTTTACGCTGCCGCCGCTTACCAGCCTAGTATTGCTGACCGCTTTATATGCCGCAGCCGAATATGGTGGTTCTATTACATCGATTACCATCAATGTCCCGGGTGAGGCGGGGTCAGCGCCTACTGCTTTTGACGGGTATCCATTAACCAAACAGGGATTTCCTGCCAAAGCTTTAGGAATTTCGATTATTGCTTCGTTGTTTGGCGGTTTGTTAAGTACAGGCGCTTTAATCCTGATCTCAGTGCCTGTTGCCAATTTCGCCATCAAATTTGGGCCGCCGGAATATTTCGCCTTAGGAATCTTTGGGCTTTCCATGGTTGCAAGTCTCGGCGGAAAGTCGTGGCTGAAAGGACTAATTACAGTCGCCTTCGGTCTGCTTATCACAACTGTGGGCATTGATCCAATCAGTGGTATAGGCCGCTATGTGTTTAGCATGAGTTTGTTTGAGGGAATTCCTTTAATTCCGGTTCTGGTAGGCCTTTTCGCAATCTCGGAGGTGTTCATGACCTTAGAGGAAATGGGGCAGGGCAGTCTGCCTTATTTCAAGGTGTCGGGCGCCCTGCCGACTATGCAGGAGGTACTCAGATGCAAAATAGCTATGCTGAGAGGCTCGATTATTGGCTTTATTATCGGAGTAGTACCGGGAGCCGGTAAGTCAGTCGCCTCCTTTATCGCTTACGGCGAACAAAAACGCTCTTCTAAAAATCCCGAGCAGTATGGGACCGGTGTGCTGGAAGGAGTGGCTGCGCCTGAGGCGGCTAACGTCGCAGTGGTGGCCGGCGCTTTGGTGCCGTTATTATCGCTGGGTATACCCGGATCAGCGGCAGCCGCTATTTTGATTGGCGCCTTTACTATTCAGGGATTGCAGCCCGGGCCGCTGCTGTTTGTTAAAGAACCTGGCCTGGTTTATGGTATTTTTGCCGCACTGCTGTTAGGCAATATTATCATGTTCTTCATGGGCATACTGGGGACGCCGGTATGGACAAAAATTGTCACCGTCTCAAAGGAGATACTGACCCCTGTCGTGCTGGCCATGGTAATGTTTGCCGCATTTGCCGAATCTGGCAATTCCTTTCATATGTGGCTGGCGCTCATCTTTGGTTTCGTTGGATATTTGATGCGTAAATTTGATTTCCCGGTGGCGCCCATTGTGCTGTCAGTCGTTTTGGGGGAAATGATTGAAACCTCTTTCCGCCGGACCTTGATGATGTCAGAGGGGAGTTACGACCTGTTTGTTACCAGGCCGTTTGCTTTGATTATTTTGTTCATTGCTTTTGCTGCCTTAGCCTATCAGGTTTATCGCGGCATTAATGACCATAAAAAGACGAAGGCTCAAGGCTGCTAAAGCGAAAGTTCTGATCGTGGGAGAGTATTTCTGGCCAATGAGGCCAATAGGACAAGAAGGGGGTAACCTGAATATGAAAAATAAAGGCTTAATATCCCTAACTTTAATTTGTATGGTAGTGGCACTGGCATTAGCCGGCTGCGCGAAATCAACGGCTCCTGCCCAAGAAGCCAACTTCCCGGCTAAAACGATAACTATTTTAAACTCATCGGCTGCCGGTTCGCCGACAGACGTTATGGCCCGGCAGATTGCCAGGGTCGCGGAAAAGAACCTGGGGCAGGCGATGATCGTCAGCAACCTGACCGGCGGCAGTGGCGGCGTTATGCTGGCCCACCTGATGAAAGAGAAGTCTGACGGTTATATTATCGCCACACTTACTGCTTCACAGATCGCGGCGCTGCAGTCTGACCTGAAAACTCACTTCAAGTTTGAAGACTTTGAGTTTTTAGCCAACATTCAGTCTGAGCCATATGCCATCGCGGTAAGAAGTGACAGTCCTTTTAAAAGCATTAATGACATGATGGAATATGCCAAGGCCAATCCCATGAAGCTGAAAGTCGGTGGACAGGGAACAGGCTCGGCCCTGCATTTGTTAGTGCTGGAGCTGGCAGAGGCCAATAATGCCAAGATATCCTGGATTCCGCTGGGCGGCGGCGCTGAATCGGTAACCAGCGTGCTGGGCGGCAACATGGATGTGATCAGTACGGCGCCGGCTACTGTCAGCCAATATGTGGAGGCAGGCCAGATCCGTATGCTGGCAGTCAGTGCCGACAAGCGTCTTGCAGGCTATAAAGATGTTCCAACCCTTAAGGAACTGGGTTATCCGGAACTTGTAATGACCCAGTATCGCGGCTTTATTGCCAAAAAAGGGATACCGGCCGGTGCTAAGGCCAGGCTGGTGGATGCAATCCATAAGGCAACTGAAGATCCCGGCTTTCAAAATTACATGGCCCAGAACAAGATGGAAAACGCCTATATGGGACCCGAGCAATTCACCGCCTATGCCAAGAAAGACTTTGAACTGATCGGTAAGCTTCTTGGTAAAATGGACAAGTAAACTGCCAATGCCGGCAGCAGCCGAGCAGGCAACAAATAGTTTATAGCTGCACATCGTAGATAGCAGGCGGCTCTATCAGCCGCCTGCTAAAAAGGCAGGTGTATATATGAAGACCACCGATAGCAGACGGCTTGGTGAATTGGCAATCATAGCCGGACTGGCAATAGTCGCACTTGCATTCTTTGTATTAGGCAATTTTACTCAGTCAGCTAATCCGTTAGATCCTGGCCCGGCTTTATTCCCAAGGATGATCAGCACGATACTGCTGATCCTGTGTGTTGGACAATTTGCCGTCACCTTAAGGCAGCAGATAGTGCCCCAAAAAGCGGCGGAGGCTGAAGCTGCTCAGAAAGAAAACTCGGTCCTTAAATATGTTATTGGTTCGCTAAGCCTCACAGCGATCTATA
>Ga0366773_1093_pt1 | contig 11555 bp, 14 predicted proteins | sample BONcelHN113001D8_FD_207071 | JGI IMG/M metagenome (GOLD analysis project Ga0366773, IMG submission 207071) | Enriched cells from coal bed in the Powder River Basin, Montana, United States - BONCAT cells N11 rep2 HSBNCT.N11.300.1.D8 ...
GCGTTAAAAGCCGACTAACTAACAATCATGCCTGAAATTGTGATGCCGGAGTATCTTGGGGAGCATCTTTTAGTACATATACCTTTACCCGCTTAATGCCAAAATTTTGGGCTTCTTTGACTGACCATTTAGCAATATCAATCCGGTTGCCCTTGATTGCGCCGCCGGTATCTTCCGCCACTGCATATTCCTTGGTGCCATCGGGATATTTGATAAGCACATTTGAACCAAGCGGAATAACATTGGGATCTACCGCAATGATGCCAGGCCGGACTTGTGTGCCCAAAAAGGTCTTATTGCCCCACTGGTCATTATCATGAGGACCTGGTGCATAGGCTGTCGCCTTAATGTCAAGTACTTGTTTTGCATTTGCTTCCGTAGAAGCAATTGGAGTGAGCTGCTGGTTTGAGTCCAGATGCGCCACTCGCGGAGCAGCAGGTTCACCATTGGCATTAGGATCTGCTGCCGCCTGGATATGGCCGGGAAGGCCGGGTATCAGCGCGGTTGCCAGTACTGCTGCACTGGCTAGTGCTGCTGCCAGCTTTTTATATCGCCGTTTGATATGCCGATGAGCTTTATTTGTCATGTTGCACCCCTCCTTACCAATTAGTATCTTCGAAAGCTTGCATTTGTATTGCACTAAATAAATAAAATCAAATATCCTACTGAATTTTTAAGAATTTATTACCTGGGGCTAACATAGTATTAGTCTCAGGTACTATTCTTTTATACAGGAAAATAGGAGGATGGCCTATTATGAAAGATCAGGGTAGTGACGGCTCCCATTCCAAACTTCTTTATTCCTTGCCTGAGCCATATCCTGCTGTGCAAGTTATCGGCCAGAACCACCACTATGCCGCTTTACTGCTACAAGACTATGCCGGTATTGCAGGGGAATTAACGGCAATTAATCAATATATTTACCACTATATTACCTTGCAAAACAGCTACCCTGCTATTGCTACTGCTGCACGGCACATAGCCATAACAGAAATGCATCATTTTGAACTACTGGGAAAAATAATTCAATTGCTAGGTAAATCTCCTGCCGTTCGCTTTCCCGACTACGGGGGCATGCGCTATTGGAGTTCGAAATTCGTATTTTATGGCGGAAATATCTACGATAAACTATCTTGCAATATCCAGCACGAAGCAGACGCAATCCGCAGTTATCGAAACCGCGTGCGCTGTATTGATGATCCCGGCATTCAAGCCGTTTTGGAGCGAATCATACTGGATGAAGAACATCATCTGCGTTTGTTTTCCAAGTTCAGAGATGAACTGTGCTAAAAAAAGCCTCTTCCAGTTGCGGAAGAGGCTTTTGTCTAACTGTGATATTTTTTTGGTGAACAGCCATACATTTTTTTAAAGGCGCGGGTAAAATTAGCATAATCACGAAATCCGCTGTCCAGACAGGCGGCCATAACCGGCTGACCTGCCCTTAAGAGCTGATTTGCGGCAAGCAGCCTTTTCTGCAATACATACCGGTGGATACTGTAGCCGGTATAATACTTAAACTTTCGCATGAGATAGTATTTGCTTAGAAAAAACCGGGAGGCTAATTTTTCAATAGCTAAATCTTCAGTAATGTTAGCATCAATATACGCCAATACACGACAAATCATCTCATCATATTCCCGGTCGGCAAGCGCTGCACCGGTAGGTATTTCTGTTGCTGCCCGGTTCAGGTGAACAAGTACTTGCAAAAGCAATGAAATTCGCAGCACTTCATCACCAAAGTCCTTGTCCTGGCAAGTATCATGAAGCTGTGCGAAAAGATATTGCATTTTTTGCTGCAAAAGCAAAGGAAGACGCAGCAAATTGCATTTATGCTGACGGGCCCATTCAAAACAAGTCAGTAAATCACAAGCGGTCTCATTGTACTTTTGCAAAAATCCGGGCTGGAACCATAGAATCATGCGTTTATAAGGGACAGTGCTGTCAATGACCGGTTTATGAATGGCATACTGATTAATAAGCAGCATATCTCCCGGTTTTAACTTATACCCTGTTCCCTCAATGAAATAAGTTACATTACCGGAGATGAATAAGACTATTTTATAAAAGTCATGAAAATGAGGTTCAAATTTTATCTCCTGTGTATCCTGGAGGTTAAAAAAGCGAAAATCACTGCTTAAATAGCCTCGCCTTGCTGCCAGAATACCTTCATCTTGTTCCATACCCACCATTCCCTGTCATAGCATCTTTTGCAACCTTTCCAGCAGATTACGCAATGCAAAGCTGTAAAAACAGGTGCATACTTAACTTACCCTTATACTCGGGAGGTATCACCATGAATTTTGATTATTATAAATATCATGCCTTAGGCAATGATTATATTGTCATTGATCCTAATAAGACCAACGTTAATTTAACAGAAAAAAACATCCGGCTGATTTGCCATCGTAATTTCGGCATTGGCTCGGATGGTATTTTATACGGCCCTTTTTTTCAGGACAACTCTATGAGCCTGCGCATAAGTATGCGTATACTCAATCCCGATGGCAGCGAAGCTGAAAAAAGCGGCAATGGCATTCGTATATTTGCCCGTTATCTAGTTGATCAGCACTACATAACAACAAAAGAGTTCACCTTAAAAACAGCGGGCGGCACTGTGCAAGTCGAATTATTGGATAAAAAAGGCCGGCAGATCAAGGTGGATATGGGGACGGTAACCTTCACAGTAAGCGGGGAGTTGATTATCTGCAACCAGCCCTTAGAGGTTATCTGTTTGTCAATAGGCAATCCCCATTGTGTGGTGCTCTGTGATGAGCTTTCTCGCGAAGTAACCTGTAGGCTGGGAGCCGCCATTGAAGCCCACAGCCAGTTTCCTAACCGGACTAATGTACAATTCCTGAAAGTGATCGACCGCCATACCATTCAAATTGAGATTTGGGAACGAGGTGCCGGTTATACCCTTGCTTCGGGCAGCAGCAGCTGTGCTGCAGCCAGTGCTGCCTATAAAATGGGCCTAGTGGATAATGCCGTAGACGTACACATGCCTGGCGGCATTATCCACGTAGCCATTCAAAAGGATGGGCATGTTTTCATGACCGGTCCCGTTTCCGCCGTAGGCAGCGGCCTATTTTCCGAGGATTTGCGGGAACTCTTGTCAGCTAACCAATGATCTCCTGTACCCTGCCAATGATTCCATTATCTAATCTTACTTTTATTCCGCGATGATGGACAGCGCTGCTGGTGAGCAGATCTTTGACTATGCCTTCGGTCAGTTGTCCCGTCCGCTGATGTTGTTTTTGGATAATTTTCACTTTACTGCCTGGTTTAATATTCTTTCGTTCTGTTCCGTTCACGGCTTTCCACTCCTTTTACTGCCACTCCTGCCAAGTGGCGGGGCAATATCCCACGGTAGCCTTGGCTCCATTGCGCACAATTGGTGTCTTTAAGAGCAAGGGATAAGCAAGCAATTGTTCTTCTATATTATGAATCAGGTATTTCAAGTTTCGCTTGGTATATTCTTTGCTCCCTTTGTCTACCAGGTTTTCCAAACCTACTGCCCCTTTTACTTTATCAAGCTCACCTTTGCTTAAACCGCGAACCGACAAATCAACAAAATGATAAGGGATATTCCGTTCTTTAAAATAACGTTCTGTTTTGCGGGTATCCTGGCATTTTTTTGTCCCGATTATTTGCAGATTCACGGCTGATTCCCATCCTCCTGCTGCCCGGCAAACCACTGTTCGCGATCGTCACTCATGCTGCGGGCACTATGCAGCAGTGCTTCCAGCGGAGTCAAATTATGAGTGTTGGCTGAAAAAGCTGCCAACCGGACTACGTCACCTGTGGCTAGATCAACTATTTTCTCACTCAGTGTCAAATAATAAACCCCTTGCTCCTTTGGCAGCTGGTATGCCGATACTTCCGGGAAAATCAGCCATCTGGACCCTGCAGCAACAGCTTGCGCCCATGCCGACTGCTCAGAGCGCTGGCCCGGCGGCAGGCACCCCGGCAGTACCCGTTCATATTCATCCGTTAAGGCTTGCTGCATATACCACTGTTCTTTTTCAAATTTATCCGGCAAAGAATACTTCACCGGAGCTATATAAGCTTTCTTTAGGGCTGATGACGCTTCGCTGCGAGGCAGCGAAATCGTTCCAGCCTGACTTTGACGTTTATCATAATAGTTCTTCATAGCCAGATCCATATATTCGGTAATACCATGGGGCCCTTTATTCGCCCAGTCGGGCGACGACCACTTGATTTCGTGCCCAAATTGAGCATACCCGCCGGCTAAGGACTGTAATACCCCTGTTATAACATCGCCGGAAATAACCACTCGCGTTAAATCCAAGACAGGCTCAAATTTACGGCTAAAAGCGTCATTGCCAACGGCCGGTGCACCAAAGGTAATCACTTTAATTTGTTCAGGCTTAACGCCCATACTGATCAACCTGGCAGCACTTACTGTCGCCACTGCGCCGCCCAGGCTATGTCCGGTCAAATATACTTTGCGGCTCGGATCAGCCAGCAGCCAGTCCGTGAGAAACTGCGGCTCCGCAGTTGTTGTTTTTGCTGTCAAGGCCGCCTGGACATACTCATGAAAACCACGATGAATCTTAGGTTCCGAAGCGGGAACTTTCTTCTTCGCAGCATTTTCGGCAAATTCTTCCACAGTCTGACCGGCAAAATAAACTCGGCCGGCCCGTACATCAGTCTTAACATCTTTTAGTGTCTCAGTGCCGGTAAAAGCTACTATATAGGATGCGCCAAAGTTATTGGCCCCGATGTTTTTAATGAGCAGAAACCGGGCATCGGCGTTAAGACTGGTTTGTTCATAAGGCTGAATCTCCCAGCCTTGCTGCGTGAGATACTGTACTGCCAATTGACCTGGCCGGTCGCTGTAAGTGGCTACACAAGCGCTTGCTGCCAGATAAATAGCGTAGGCTTCGTTGAGGTCTTCTTCCGGCATAGCCTGACAAACAGCGGTACCTGTTATACTATAGACAACCAGCAGTATTAGTATGATCCACTGTCTATATCTTTTCATTGTTCACCTCAATTAACCGGCCCAAATGTGCCAGCCAAACCTACAGGCGTTCGGCAAGTCTGGTTTTTTTAAAGACTTTTGATATTCTGGCAAAATTCGGCCATTTTTTGGGAAGCCTGAAACAATTTGGTGGCATCAATTTTACGCAATCCCTCGGCAAGTGACGGATGAAGCGCATAGTTGCCAAGTTCATGAGCCTCAATCCACCGGTAGTCAACATGCTCATGGGATAATCGCACATTACTGCCCTCAGTTATGCATAGGCAAATTAGCCCTGTTAGGTATTCGGTTGCTGTTTTTTGGTAACGCCAGGTTTGTAACGGACAAATAAACTCCATGGTTAAACCGGTCTCTTCCTTGATCTCACGAGCCAATGCCGCCTGCGGATCTTCACCGAATTCAACTCCGCCGCCCGGCAGTTCCCAGGGCCTTAACCCCTGGCGATCTTGTTTTTGCAGTATGAGCAACTTATCTTGACAAAAAAGCAACGCCTTCATAGAGAAGTACATTATCTTATCACTTTGCATCGTAGTAATTACCCCGTTTCTGCTAAATAACGAAAAGCTTCTTTCTTTATTATTATGTTATACACAGCAGAGTAAAAATCCTGTTAATGAAAGAAGACCGGCACGAAAACTATGCCGGTCTTTTTTCATTATAAAGTAATTACTGTTATAAAGCAATTGTTATAAATTATCAGCAATACAAGCTTCTATTATCTCAGCGAGGACATGGGGTGAGAATTGCTCCAGCTCGGGTTCACTCAAATTATCATTCTGATAAACTCCTAAAGGAAAGCAGAATTGTATCATTACAACGGCAGCCGGAATGGCTCTCAACTCAGCGCCCCGCAGCGGATATATATTGTTTTCAGCAATGCCCGGTAACTCAGCCATACGTTTACATATTTTCTGTCTCACTGCTTCGCCTCTGGCATTACTGGCCAAACGGCAAAAAAAACGATTCTCGCAACTAGTCCGGCTGGTAGCAAGAGCAGCATAAAGGCCGATGAATAGGTCGGCCTGATTAACAATTACAAATTCTGTCCGTAATTTCTCATCTGCTACAACAGTCGATCTGCTGCGAGTCATTAGCACTTCATGACCCCGGCTGTACAATTTTTCGTACAAATTCTTTGCAAGGTAAAGTAATGCATCTTGTTTTTTCCAAGTGTCATTCCAGATTCCCGGATCGATCACAATTTTCACAACAATATTCCTTATCCTTTCAGGATATGAGTGATAATAAAAAGGAAAAACCGCAAAATTGTTGAAGATATAACGGTTAAGTTTCACAATTACAGGCACAACAATATTTCTCTAACCAAAAATGTAAGAGAATGATGTAGAACATTAATCATTTTACTCTTTATAGTACTCATTATAAGTTATTCATAGGTAACCAGTCAAGGTTTTTTTACTATTTATTCTTATTAAGATACCATTAAGTAACTACAAGGAGCATATCTATGGCATTGGATTACAAGCAAACAGGAAAGCGGTTAAAACTTGTCAGAGGCCGGGTGACTCAGGAGGTTTTCGCTGCCACTCTTGGCGTATCGGCTTCCTATGTTAAAAAGACTGAACTTGGCGGCAAGCCAAGTCTGAAATACCTAACAAATATCGCTTCAACCTATGATGTTTCCCTTGATTGGTTACTCCTTGGTACTGAACCATCGTCATGCGCCGGCACTCCAGCCAAACCAAAGATAATTTCTGAGCAAAATGCTCACTACGAGACACCTGCCGGGCAACTTGACCAAGCCGCATTAGATGACCCTGAATTAGCAGAGATGCTACATACCTTGACCACCGTCATGAGAAGCGGCGACCCCGATTTGCGTTCATGGGTTAAAATTCAATTCCGTCATGCCTTTCATCCTTACACCGTAAAAAAAGACGAACTGTCCTCCGCTAAAAAACCGCTGTAATCATCTCGATTACAGCGGTTTTCATTGCTCCAAAAAGGGGACAGTCCCCTTTTCTCAAAATATAAAAGACCTGCGCAAAATGCGCAGGTCCTCACTGTTACTTGCTATATGCAGCTACAAAATTTGAGCCGAGCTGTTCGTACTTTTCCAGATAAGCTTTAACTTCGTTAAGCTGAGAATAACTCAACTCATCAAGATTATCACTACCTGCAGCGTACCGAAAAATACTCTTGATCTCAAAAGAGCCATAGCCTAAAAAGGCTAAACGTTTTAGCAGTTTCATAATCTGCTGCTCCATGTGTAAATCCTCCGTGTTTCTAAAATTGGTAATCATAACATTTCAAAAAATGTCATCAGCCGCAATTACCTTCGACTACTACCAATAACGCATTAGAACTAAGAGATAATATGGGGCAGTATTTACTCTCACTAATGATATGCTTTGTAAGCTTAAATGGCGAATAATCTTTTTTATTATATACTTTTTTCATATATTAGTCAAGTTTTCAACTTTATTGTAAAAAATGCCAAGAAATATATATTAAATTTTCATATAAGGTGATACTATAGAAGAGTTGTTATACAAGGAGGACAGAATCATTTGGAAAGATTTAAAGCATTAGGAATTGGTGACGCCATTTTACGGTCGCTTAACGATATGGGCTTCGAAGAGCCTACGCCAATTCAAGAGCAAGCCATCCCTTCGGCACTAGAGGGGAAAGATTTAGTCGGACAGGCTCAGACAGGAACAGGTAAAACTGCAGCATTTGGTATTCCGCTGTTGGAAAAAGTACGCATTCCTGCCGACGGTCCGCAAGGAATTGTATTGACTCCTACCCGTGAACTTGCCATTCAAGTAGCGGAAGAGTTAAACAAAATTGGTCAATATACCAACGTCCAGGCCCTTCCCATTTATGGTGGCCAGGATATTCAACGCCAAATCAAGGGACTACGCAAGAATCCGCAAATTATTGTAGCTACGCCAGGGCGCCTGATGGATCACATGGATCGTCGCACCATCCGCTTAGCTAGCATTAAAATGGTCGTTTTGGATGAAGCTGACGAAATGCTCAATATGGGCTTCATTGAAGATATCGAAAAGATTCTCAGCACTACTCCCGATAGCCGTCAAACTTTGCTGTTTTCGGCTACCATGCCTAAACCCATTCAGAACCTTGCCCAACGCTTCTTAAAGAATCCCTCTTTCATCAGCGTAAAATCCAAAGAGGTCACTGTTTCGTTAATCGAACAGCATTATATTGAGCTGCAGGATCGTCAAAAGTTTGATGTGTTATGCCGCCTGCTGGACATTCAATCGCCTGAACTGGCTATTGTCTTTGGCCGGACGAAACGTCGCGTTGACGAAGTATCGGAAGCGCTCAAAAAACGGGGCTATTCAACAGAAGGAATTCATGGCGACTTGTCTCAAGCTAAGCGCGACGCTGTCATCCGTCAATTCCGCGAAAACACCATCGACATACTGGTAGCTACCGACGTTGCTGCCCGTGGTCTTGATGTCAGCGGCGTTACCCATGTATATAACTACGACATGCCTCAGGATCCGGAAAGTTATGTTCACCGGGTAGGCCGTACCGGCCGGGCTGGTCAGAGCGGTTTAGCTACAACCTTCGTCATTCCCCGCGAGATTGAACATTTGCGCAGCATTGAACGCCTTACCAACCGCAAGATTCTTCGTATGTCCGTTCCTTCCGTAACAGAGGTAATCGAAGGCCAGCAACGTCTGGCTGTAGACAACCTGCTGATGGCTGTTGAAGAAGGCAATTTGGAATACTACCGCGGCCGGGCTGAAGAACTGTTAACTGACATTGATTCGGTTACCATACTCTCAGCAGCTCTAAAATTGCTGACTAAAGAACCTGACACCACACCGGTTAAAATTACCGAAGAAGCTCCGCTTAGGTCACGCGGCGGCGGTAATCGCCCCAACAACAGACCGTACGACCAAAGACGGCCGCAAGGCAATAGACCGGCGTTCTCTAAGAATAATAGCAGCAGGCCGCCACGGCGCCCGTAAGCTATCACAATGAAAGAAGGCAAGAACTCCTCCGGAGTTCCTGCCTTCTTTTTATATATTCTGAGTAGCTTTATCGTCCTCTTACTTAGCAAATCCAGTAGGATTAGCTTGATGCCATTGCCAGGCTGAGTGGATAATACTCTTAATATCCGTATACTGGGGCTTCCACCCCAAAGCATGGCGTATCTTCTGTGAACTGGCGATTAATACAGCCGGATCTCCCGTACGGCGGGCTACCTCCTCTTTGCGAATGGACACACCGGTAACAGCCTGAGCTGCTTCTATAATTTCTCTGACGGTAAAGCCATTGCCATTACCCAAATTATAAACTGCTGACCCATGACCGTTATACAATCCCTGTAAAGCCAGTACATGAGCCTGAGCCAAATCGCAAACATGAATGTAATCCCGTACACAGGTGCCATCTTTAGTGGGATAATCATTACCAAAAATTTTAATACTTTCCCGCTGTCCTAGACAAGTTTGTAATACCAGGGGTATCAGGTGCGTTTCCGGATGATGATCTTCTCCAATATCGCCCTTTTGATCAGCACCACAGGCATTAAAATACCGCAAAGCAATATAATTAAGACCATAAGCCTCTGAATAATCAGCCATAGCGTTTTCCATGATCAGCTTAGTCCGCCCATAGACATTCGTCGGTTTCTTGTCTGCCTCTTCTGTGATAGGCGAAACTTCCGGTTCGCCATACACTGCAGCAGTAGAAGAAAACACCAGTTTCGTTACGCTGTTTTGCTGCATCACATCTAGCAAGGTCAGTGTTCCTTCGACATTATTATGATAATAATCACGCGGGTTCTCCATGGACTCACCCACTAGACTATAGGCAGCAAAATGGATTACGGCTGTAATGCCATATTGCTTTATTGTTTGCTGCAATAAACCTCTATCAAAAATATCGCCTTCTACTAAAACACTATTGGCTACAGCTTGCCGGTGTCCTTTTGTCAAATTGTCATAAACAACTACGTCAATACCCGATTGCTCAAGCAGTCTTACTGTATGAGAACCAATGTAGCCGGCGCCGCCAGTCACTAAAACAGCCATATCTTTTGCCTCCTAAAGAACTAGAACTATCTCGAACAGTAAACAAATTCGGTAGTTAGCCAAAAAAATCCTTTCTTTCTTACTTAGGCTGCGCCTCGCAGAATCAGGAACAGGATTCGCAAACATTTATGGCGTATACTTAATTTATAATCAATTAGGATACAACATAAGAAGGAGATTCCTTTCATGTCTACCGTACAGCAGCCCCTGTGTCAATTGCATACGGCTTTTACGCTTTCCGCTGACCAGCTAAACAGGATTGCCGCCTCTTTTCTACGGGATATGACGGAAGGTCTCCAGAGGCGCCCGAGTTCGTTAGCCATGCTTCCTTCGTTTTTGACTAAGCCGACCGGACAAGAACAAGGTACTTTTCTAGCTCTTGACTTTGGCGGCACTAACGTACGAGTCTTACTCGTCGAACTCAAGGGTAAGGGAAAACACACCATTCTGGCAAGGCGTGATGTGCCGCTGGCCGACCTGTCTAAAGGGTATGATTACACCAGCAGTACAGCTACTGCAGCAGAACTGTTTGGCTTCCTTGCCTCCCAGCTGGCTCTGCTGGCGATGCCGGGCAAAACCTATCTGTTAGGCCATACCTTTTCTTTTCCCTGCCGTCAAACGGGCACCAACCAGGCTGTCTTATTGCACTGGACAAAAGAGATCAAAACTACCGGAGTAGTGGGACACAATATTGTAGAATTATTACAGCAGGCACTGACTGAACGCAGCTTGTCCTATATTCACCCCACAGCCCTTGTCAACGACACCGTAAGTGCTCTCCTCGCAGTGGCTTACCAGGACAGTCAGGCCGATATCGGTTCCATTTGCGGAACCGGCCACAATACTTGCTACCTTGAGCCGGCTCCTGCCAGTCTCCCCAAGCCAATGTACATCAATATTGAAGCAGGTAATTTTGATAAAGCACCTGGTAACAAGTATGATGTCCTGCTAGATAACAACAGTGCCTGCCCCGGAGCAGGGCGGTTGGAAAAAATGTGCGCAGGCCGCTATATCGGTGAACTGTTGCGCCTGGCTATCCTTGATTTGATTGACCAAAGAGCCTTATTTAACGGCAGCAGTCCCGCTTTTCTTCTAACGGCTAATGCCCTGACAGGCAAGGACGTGGCTGCTTTGTCAACTGCTTCATCAGCCACTCTGGAACATATCCCCACATGGCTTGCCCGGAAAGGCAGTACTATTGAAACTACTTATGAGGAACGGCAAATACTGCAAACGGCAGCTTCCCTTATCGCCAGCCGGTCGGCTCGCCTGGCTGCCGCTACCTATACTGCTATTATCAGGCATATCGATCCTGCCATGAATAAGAGCCACACCATTGCCATTGACGGCTCGCTGTACGAGAAACTGCCCGGTTATGCCCAGACAATTACTGCCACTTTACAGGAACTGCTTGGTGAACAAGCCAGACAAATTAATTGCGTACTGACTAAAGATGGTTCGGGTACGGGGGCAGCCATTGCCGCGGCTACCACACTGCATGCTCTGAGCCGCTAGGC
>Ga0366773_1095_pt1 | contig 11293 bp, 11 predicted proteins | sample BONcelHN113001D8_FD_207071 | JGI IMG/M metagenome (GOLD analysis project Ga0366773, IMG submission 207071) | Enriched cells from coal bed in the Powder River Basin, Montana, United States - BONCAT cells N11 rep2 HSBNCT.N11.300.1.D8 ...
ACCAGGAACTGCACAGAATGGTTGCTATTGACGGCTTAACTTCAATAGCCAACCGCCGGCACTTTGAGCAGCGGTGCGAAGAAGAGTGGCGTCGGGCAACACGTGACGAAACCCCAGTGTCTCTTATCATGCTTGATATTGATTATTTCAAGAAATATAATGACACCTATGGACACTTAGTAGGTGATGAATGCCTGAAGCAGGTAGCCGGCATATTGGCTTCTACTGCCGCCAGGGCAGGCGACTTGGCTGCTCGCTATGGCGGAGAAGAATTTGCCGTGCTGCTCCCTAATACTGACAGCGTGGGAACGGCGGTGGTTGCGGAAGCGCTTCGTTCAGCTATATCCGGCCTGCAGATTGAACACAGTGGCAGTCCTTTGGCTGTCGTTACAGTCAGCGCCGGGATTGCTACAGCTTACCCATGCCGTGAAGAGAGCCAGTCACCTGCTGTGTTGCTCGAAAGAGCCGACCGTGCCCTTTACCGGGCAAAAGCCGCAGGCAGGAATAATGTTCGCCAGTCAGTTTAAAATATAGAATAGTACAGTGTCAGTCTTAAAGCTGTAAGTATAATGGCTGATACTGTACTCAATATCACATTATGAAGGAGCCAACCCTTTGAACATTCTTTTCTGGGACATTGACGGTACGCTTGTCAAAACTTCTAAATCCGGCATTTATGCGTTTGAACAGGCAACTCATGATATTTGGAAACAAAGTGTCGATTTTGATAAAATTGAAGCTGCCGGCATGACCGATAATTATATTGCCGCTCAGGTCATTGAGCTTGTCACCGGCAGGCAGGCTTCTGCTGAAGAAGTCGCTGCCCTGACGAAGCGCTATGAAGAACTGCTCCCAACGCAGCTTTATGCCCGGGGTGGCCGGATTATGCCTTCTGTACGGGAGATTTTAGACTATGTAGATGAACAGGATGACTACCTTTCGCTGCTGCTGACAGGCAACAGTAAAACCGGCTCTGAAATTAAGCTTAAATATTTTGAGTTGGACTATTACTTTAATTGGGAATTAAGTGCATTCTGTGACACTTATTACAGCCGTATTGATATCGCGAAATGCGCTGCCGCTGCCGTAGAAAAGCTGCAGCATGCCGTAGGCACCCATACTATTTTTGTTATCGGCGATACGCCCAATGACATTGCTTGTGGCAAGTCAATCGGAGCCTATACAATTGCGGTCGCGACAGGACACTATACCGTAGAACAGCTTAAAGACTGCTCACCCTGGTGGGCAGTGGAAAAACTGCCAAATCCATCAGAGTTTGCAGAGAAGCTGCGCAGTGTGAACTCATAAAAATACACATAAACAAAAATAAGGCCTTAACAGGCCTTGTTTTTTTGTCTATAGGGCTTTAACTAACCTTCGGAACAGCTATTTCCGGGGGTTTTTAAATATGCTGCAGCACGTTGGTATACAGACCTCTCAGTAAGCAATTAGAGCACTTAAAGTATGAATTTTCGCATTTGAGCAAAAACATTTGGAAGTTTAATTAGCGCTGAAATTATAATTAAACTGGTACAGAAATGAATAAATATAAGCAAAATACAATAAGAGGAGAGGAATGTATGCAAACAGTTCTTCAACAGCCTGCACAGGAGCCCTTCTTCAAACGCTACGGCTTAATCATGGGCTTCGCCGTATTATTGGCAGTTATGGTAATCCCTACGCCCGAAGGGTTACCCACCGCGGGTCACAGAATGCTCGGCATTCTCCTATTTTCGGTTATCGTCTGGATGACTGATTCTATCTCGTATCCGGTCAGCGCAGCGGTAATTATGGGATTAATGGCTGTGCTTTTAGGCACCGCGCCAGATGTCGCCAACCCCAAAGTCATCGCCGGTACTACTAAAGCGCTTACAATCGCTTTGGGTGGTTTTAGCAATACGGCATTTGCCTTAGTAGGCGGCGCATTATTCATCGCAGCGGCCATGATGCAGACCGGCCTTGATAAGCGTATAGCTTTGTTTGTTTTGTCTAAAATCGGAGCAAAAACCAACCGGGTTCTCATGGGCGTCATTATTGTTGGCTTTATTCTTAGTTTCTTTGTTCCCAGTACAACAGCCCGGGTTTCCTGTATGGTTCCCATTGTTATGGGTATTATTATTGCTTTTGGCGTTAACACCAAAAGCAGGTTTGCAGCTGTCATGATGATTGCCACAGCTCAGGCCGACAGCTTATGGAATGTAGGTATCAAAACGGCGGCGGCTCAGAATATGATTGCCGTCGGTTTTATCAAGTCGCAATTAGGTATCGATATTACCTGGATGGAGTGGTTTATTGCAGCCGCGCCTTTTTCCGCTATTATGTCGGTAGTGCTGTACTATGTTCTTATGAAACTTATGCCTCCTGAAACTAAGGAAATCGCAGGCGGCAGCGAGACTGTCAAGCGCCTTCTTGCCGAGATGGGCCCTATGACCACCTCCGAGAAAAAACTGCTGACAATGTCCTGTACCCTGCTCTTTCTTTGGGCCACCGAAAAAGTACTTCATGACTTCGATACGTCTACAACTACGATCGTAGCGATTGCACTTATGCTGCTGCCTGGAATAGGAGTTATGAACTGGAAAGAAGCACAGTCGAAGATTAACTGGGGCACAATTATTTTGTTTGGGGTAGGCATAAGCCTCGGCTCTGCTATCTTATCGACTAAAGCAGCAGCTTGGCTGGCTAAGATAATTGTAGCAGCTTTCGGCATACAAACTATGCCTGCTTTACTTATCTTAGCGGTATTAGCAGCCTTCCTCATCATCATTCACCTTGGTTTTGCCAGTGCGACCGCGTTGGCGGCAGCTATGATACCAATTATCATATCCATCCTGCAGAGCATTAAGACACCGGGTATTAATGTGGTCGGTTTGACTATGATTCTTCAGTATGTAGTCAGCTTCGGGTTTATCCTGCCGGTAAATGCGCCGCAGAATATGGTGGCGTACGGAACCGAAACCTTTGAAGTAAAAGACTTTATCAAAACCGGTATTCCGTTGACGATAATCGCTTACGCTTTAATCGTGCTGATGGGCGCGACTTATTGGAAGTGGCTGGGCCTGGTTTAACGGTTACAACAGCACGTAAAAAAACGCATGCGCTTAAATTAAGCGCATGCGTTTTTTCTTTGATTTCTATTTAAGGCCTAACCAGGCTTTTACATCTTTGCTCTTGGTGCGGCTAACAGAGACTTCTTCTGATTTATAATCATCCATGCGCAATACGTATGATCCATGGAACCAAGGAATAATCTCACTTACTTTATCTAAGTTGACCAAATACTGCCGGTGTACACGCATAAAATTCGGTTGGGACAGTATATTTTCAACATCCTGCATTGTAAGTGAAGTGGTATATTCACCGGTCTTTGTGCGGATGAAGACATCTTTATCACGGATATAAACAAAGACGATTTCCTGCCTATCCAAGGGAATGATTCTACCATCTTTCAGAGCGCAAAATTTCGTGCTATTGGGTTTAGCGGCTGCGGCGGGTCGCACAATAATGTTCCGGACTTTTTCCAGAACTTTTTCCAGGCTATTTTGCGTAATGGGCTTGGTAACATAGCCAACTGCCGGAGTCCCGAACGCTTCTAAGGCATGTTCGGGAAAAGCAGTAATAAAAACCAGCAGAGGGGGACGCCGCAAATAAGCAAGCTTTTGCGCAAGCTCAAGCCCTGACATGCCAGGCATCTTGATGTCGAGAAAAACCAGGTCGCACGCAGTTTGATTGATATAAGACAGCGCTTCCATGGAATTAGTAAACTTGGCCATAACTTGAATATCTGTTTCATGCCTTAATAGGTACTCAATTTCATCGCAAATGGGCAGTTCATCATCAATAATAATGGTCTTAGCTCGCATGTGCCTCCACCTCCTTGCTGCAGGGTATCCGTATTGTTGCCGTTGTACCGCGATTTAGCCGGCTGTCAAGCGTAAGTCCATACGGATCGCCATAAATGCCTCTTAGGCGGGAGTACACGTTTTGAACGCCTATTCCTTCAGCATCGGCGGAGAATATGTGCCCAAGTTTGTCGGGGGCGATGCCTACGCCGTTATCTGTGACGACAATCAAGATGTTGTCATTTTCCTGCAGCGCTTTTATCGTCAGGTGACATTCAGCCAATTTCGGGAAGAGGCCGTGCTGAACAGCATTTTCAACTAATGGCTGCATAGTGAGGACCGGAATACGGCTTGTCAGTATATCAGGATCAATATCCAGCGTTACCGTCAGTTTAGCTCCGAAACGGGACTTGGCAATCTCCAGATAGGATTTCACCTTGTCAAGCTCTTCGGCTATGGTAACAAAGTCACCATGTTTAGCAAAACTGTATTGCAAAATAGTTGCCAGGTTGCCAAGTAAATTTCTGGCAGCCTCCGGGTTTGTACGACAGAAGGACATAATAATACTCAAGGTATTAAAGAGAAAATGAGGATTGATTTGTGCGCGCAGAGCCTTGAGTTCCGCCTTTTCACGCATTTTCCGCTGGGCATCAATTTCGGCCAGTTCTATTTGAACAGATAATAGTTCGGCAATGCCTCTGGCAATCTGGATATCCATTTCGTTGACGCCGCCTTCACCGGAACGTGAAAGCTTAATGGTGCCGACAACGATTCCATTGGCGGTTAAGGGAGCCACCACTCCAGAACTTAGGGGGCAATCAGGAACCGGGCAGCCGCGCTCCTCGTGCGTCCGCAGAACCGAGAGCACACCGTCTTCAAGTGTGCGTTTAGTTGATTGGGTGAGAATAGGTTCGCCCACACGGTGATGATCAGAACCTTTGCCCACAAAGGCCAGAATTTTCTCTTTGTCTGTGATCGACGCCGCATCTACCTTGGTTAAATCATAGATGATTTGAGCGGTTTTAGATGCAGATTCAATGGTCAGCCCATGTCGCAGATAGGGCAGCGTTTGACTGGCAATCCTGAGCGACAATTCGGCAGCTTTAGCACCGTGGGCTTCTTGCTGGGCTTGAATGTCTTTGATGATAAACATGAATGCAACCGTACCTAGCACAGAGACAATGGTAGTCGGCACCGCGATAATTGTTTCCAGGGCCAATGCGGCTTCGAAAGGCTTAGAGAAGGTCAGTACCATGGCTTTTTGAACGATCTCTGCTACAAGCGCAATTGCGCCGGCGGTTTTCCAGGTCATATTGTTCAAACCGATTTTTTCGCGCGCTATCCCGGCAAACAGACCGCCTAAAACCGTGGCAACAGCACAGGTTTCGGCGGTGAAACCACCTACGAAATAGCGATGCAGGCCACTGATGGAACCAACGCTTAGGCCGACTAACGGACCTCCCATAATGCCGCTCATCAATGTGCCGATCAGGCGGGTATTGGCAAATGCGCCTTCGATAGGAATTCCGTTATACGTGCCAAGAATAGACAGCGTAGAAAATATGAGAGTCATGGTAAACCAGTTTTGCAGGCTTTTAGGCTGGCTTACACAGTTGGCGATATGTTTGCTTCGCCCGATCAAATAGGCGACAAGAGCAAGCAATGCCATATCTCCAGATAAATTTAAGATAAGACCAAAGCTCATAAGGACCTCCAAACGCAGCAAATAACTAAGAAACTATACATTGATTCGGTATTTTTTACATGAAATCCTTTGGCGCTTTATGTTTAATGCATGCCAAAAGGTAACAATATCAGGATAAATTTAAATCTCATGCGTCTTTTGTTTTTGGGACAAACTAGCGTTGAGGAGGTGATCTGCATGTTTCATCATATGTTTTGTCACAAAAAGCATCGCAAACCGTTTATGGACATGGATATGGATATGAACATGATGGGAGTTGCGAAGATCCTGGCAGGAGGAGCTATGCTTTATTTTGGCGCAAAAATGATATCTGGCGGAATGGACGAGTAACCTTCTCTGGCCTCCGGTGAAAACCGGAGGCTTTTCCTTGCTCTTTACCTTTATTTTGTGATACGGTATGCTAGTACCGTATCAACCCTAATTCTGTGGATACTGACGGTATATTTTCCGTAAAACTGCGTTGGCGTCAATCAGCATACGTCCGGTATGCCTCATTCCTTCGTCTTGTTTTACGAAAAATCTCCTCGCCATTATTCCTACAGTCTTAAGGTTGACACGATACTAGTGACATATTTTTAGCAAGGAAAGGGCTATCCATGACAATAGCTGAAGCATTACTAGCCTGGTACGATGAAAACAAGCGGGAGCTTCCCTGGCGTAAAGATAAAGATCCGTACAAGATATGGGTTTCCGAGATTATGCTGCAGCAGACACGGGTGGAAGCGGTTAAGCCTTACTTTGAGAAGTGGATTGACCGGTTTCCGACCGTCGAAAGCCTGGCCACAGCCAGTGAAGAAGAAGTGCTGCATTATTGGCAGGGGCTCGGCTATTATTCACGCGCCAGAAATCTTTTGGCCGGAGCTCGGGAAGTAGCGGAACAGTATGGCGCCCGGATGCCTGAAACACGGGAAGAAACAGAAAAAATAAAGGGCATTGGCGAATATACGGCTGGGGCCATTTTGAGTATAGCCTATGACAAAAAAGAAACTGCCGTGGACGGCAATGTGCTGCGCGTCTTCAGCAGGCTGTTTTGTCTGGAGGGCGATATTATGAAACAGACAGTTAGAAAGGAAATTACCCGGTTAGTCGAAGCTGAGCTGCCGGGCGGCAAGGCCGGCGATTTTAATCAGGCGCTGATGGATCTTGGTTCCCGGATATGCATTCCCAAAGAGCCTCGCTGCGCTCAATGTCCTTTAGCTGAACTTTGCAGGGCTTACTATGAAGGCCGGCAGCGGGAACTTCCCATCCGGAGCAAGGCTAAGCCGCCTCTTGCCCTGAAATTGGCAGCCGGTATGCTGGCTGAGGATGGTGAGTATCTGCTGCGGAAAAGGCCGGACAAAGGCACACTGGCTGGGTTATGGGAGTTTCCCGCAACTGAGGTGCAAGATGGGGAGAAGGCGACAGATAAGCTGACAGTGATGTTTAAAGAGGAATTAGGCCAGTCCATCGAAGTCTGCAGTCCGTTCCTGCAAACAACCCATACTTTTAGCCACCGCGTATGGGATATTACTTTTTATGAGTGCAAACTGGCCGGGGCGGGAGCAATTCCTCACGGCGCACAGGCCTTATGGTGCAACTGGCGTAAGTGGCATCAGATTAACTTTGCCGGTCCCAATCGCCGGGCTGCTGAATTCTTGGAGAACAAAATGAACGGAGCCTGCTAGGCCTGCATATTTTTGGTAATTTGCTGCCAGTGCTGCAGTTCGGTGAGCACAGTTGCCTCAAACGCCGGATCTTTTAGCTGGACCAGCTTATGCAGAAGGGCATCTATTTCATCAGCCTCGGCTAGCATTTTTTCCAGATAGGCGATGTCAGCATCTCTTTCTGCAAGCGGTCTATGAATATATTTAGCTGTTGCCGTAACCAAGGCCCCCGTTAGAAGATCTTCTGACAAATGCTGCTCATTTACTAGGTAATATACTTGTTCGTCAATCATGCGCAAGTATTCGTCATCATTTACTTCTTTTAGCTCTGAGCCCGATTCCCAGCGGCAGCCAATATCGTAGGCAAGCTGAAAGACGAGTTCAGAATAGGAGGTTATTTTGGGAATGGCGGCTCTGCGCCAGCATTTTAAGGCATCGATAAAAGTGTTTATTTGAGTCAATCGGCTGACCTCCTTTGGCGATGGTTATACGTATTCGCCGGCTTAGAATTGTACACCTTTTCACACTATTTAATTTTAAAAATTAAGCTTTGACAAAGAGGGTCTGTAATGATAAACTCGTTTTGGAAAAGGCGGAACAGCTCCCTGTTAGGGTCGGTATTCAGTGAAACTGAACCAGGGAAAACCAAGGGCCGTCTATTCGACTTATATCCTTTATGGAATAAGAACGGAGGGATAATAATGGAGAAGAAAGCGTATCTTCAGCAAAGAACAGGAACCAGGCAGCTGGCCGTCGTGGGCATGCTGTCATCCATCTGTATCATTCTTGGAATGACTGGTTACGGCTTCATACCGCTGCCTACTGCTAAGGCAACCATTATGCACATACCTGTTGTCATTGGTGCTATTCTGGAAGGGCCGGTCGTCGGCATGATGATTGGCTTGATTTTTGGTCTCTTCAGTATTTTTCAGAATATGACTGCTCCTAATATATTATCATTTGCTTTTTTAAATCCGTTGGTTTCGGTAGTGCCCCGGGTGCTGATAGGCGTAACCGCTTATTATGCTTATCATCTCATTAAGACCGAAAATCAGATGATACGTATCGGCGCTGGCGCTGCGGTCGGTGCGCTGACTAATACCATTGGCGTTCTGGGCATGCTGTATATCCTGTACGCTGCCGAGTTTGCCAAAGCAAGAGGTATTAACCCTGAGACTGTTTTAAAGGTAGTTTATGGTATAGCAACTGTAAATGGCATTCCGGAGGCCATTATCTCGGTTATTATTACGGTACCGATTGTCATGGCAATCAAGAAAGCCCGCAGAGCATAGAATAAACAGCCCCTGGCAATTTAACCTGCCGGGGGCATTTTTATTATTAGCAGGATATATGGCTGTTTACAGCCAAAGAATATAAGGGAAAATAAGGAATGGATGGTAGCAGCATGCACGGTTACTTGAGGCCTGACGGCAAAATAGGAATTAGAAACAGTATTGCAGTCATCTATACCTGCCTGCAGGTTCGCCATGTGGCGGAGCAAATTGCACAGGGTATTTCCCGGGCTGAGGTTTTCGGTTTTCGGGAAAATAGCGGTACAATACAGATCCCGCTCATCATGGAGCTAAGCAAACACCCCAATATTGTCGCCGCAATTATCGTGGGTTTAGATGACGAAGATGAAGCGGCCAGTCAGTTGGCTGATGAAATATCAAAAACAGGCAAACCTACGGCGCTGATCCAGGTTCTTTCGGATGGAGGAACAGTTAAGGCCGCGCTCAAAGGAATACGAGTGGGCAGCGTTCTGGCCCGTCAGGCGGATGATGGGCAGCGGATACCGGTTTCACTGGCAGATCTGGTGATAGGGGTTGTTTATGATGATCCGGCAGGAACAGCAAATGCCGCATATCCGGCTATCGAGTGGGTGATACGCTGGATAACCGCGAGGCGCGGTACAGTGATAGGCTGCAGATTGCCGGATGACTTAACGATAAAAGAGACGCTTTCCTTTGGGCAAAAGCCGTCTACTGCCGGTCTGTACCAGCTAGAGAACAGCAGCTTCAGCACTTTGCTGGCTTCAGGAGCGCATCTGATAGTGCTTGTCTCAGGCAAAGGCAGCGTAACAGGTTCAATAGTAGCCCAGTCTGAAGTCGGCGGCAAATTGATCGATATCCTGGCTGCGGCAGGTATCATAGCCTCGAAAAGCGAAGGCCGCAGACTCATCCAGCAGGGCGGCTTGTACCTGGGAGATACCAAGGTAACCGATGTGGACATAGCGCTGACAGCTGACTTACTGGAAAATAACAGTGTGCTTGTCCGCAAAGGCAAAAAGACATATCATCGAATTGTCGTTGAATAACACATATAAATCACACTCCCCGGTAGGAGGGCATATTATACTTAGGCATGACAGTCTTACCTACGGGGGTGCCTTATGGAAATCTTGTATATTGCCTTTCTTGCTCTGGCGGTCAGCCTTGACTCATTCGTAGCCGGAGCCACTTACGGAGTGCGTAAAATTAGTATGCCTGCTACCTCACTTGCAGTTCTAGGAGGCATCACTGCGATATGTACCTGGGCCGCGATGGTTCTGGCCGCAGTATTCGGCTCAGTCATTAATCCGCATATTGCGGCAGGTATTGGCGCGTTTCTGCTGCTTGCCATCGGGCTGTTCAGCCTGTTCCAGGAATACCTGATCAGACGCATCACGCCTTGTGATCCTTATTCATCACAGAAATTCACAATTCGCGTCGGCAAACTGCTGATCAATATCATGGCCGACCCGGAAGCGGTTGACTTTGACCATTCCAAATCCATCAGTGCCGGTGAAGCGGTAATGCTGGGTCTGGCCCTCGGTCTTGACAATATGGCGGCAACCTTTGCCGCAAGCCTCTTAGGCATATTGCCTGCTTACACGCCGGCGGTTATGGGCATTTTCCAGATAGTTCTCATTTGGCTGGGTGTTCATATCGGCGCCCGCTATGTGCCTGACAGTCTTTCCGCCAAGTTTCCCTATTTCCCTGGCGCACTGCTGGTGCTTATGGGAATTACCCGGCTGGTCAAATAAAATGCAGAGGAGCCTTCCCGGCTTGAAATACCGGGAAAGGCTCCTCTTTGTTTTATATATCAGCTCCACTGCAAGCTGCTGCATCGTCACCAATGATGACCGGTCCTTTGGCGATACGGGCCAGATCAAACTCTGGAACTAAATCGGCGGCAGGCATTGGTGAAAACACATCTAAAAAGCCAGCCTTCCAGGCAAGATAACCGATAATGTTCTCTGGCCGGGCACCATGTGCCCGCAGTGAGGCCAAAGACAAATCCCGCTGGCGTTTGGACAGGCGATGCCCGTCAGCAGCTACCAGCAGCGGCACATGCGCGAAAACCGGCGGCGTTAGTCCAAGCAGGCGGTATAAAAGAATTTGCCGGGGAGTTGAATCAAGAAGATCCTCTCCTCTTAGCACATGTGTAATTTGCATGGCCGCGTCATCTACCACCACTGCCAGTTGATAGGCGTGTACTCCATCCGAACGCCTGACAATAAAATCTCCGGCTGCAGCTGCAATGTCCTGAGCAAATACACCTTTGACGCCATCCCGGAAAGCTATCGTCTCTTGAGGAACAATTAGCCTTAAAGACGGCTTCCGTCCCCCCACTTCCTGCGCATTTCTCCCCCTGCATTTGCCCGGATAGGGTCGCTCCCCTTCGGTGCCATGCGGCGCCAGCGAAGCCAATTCACCCCGTGTACAATAACAGGGGTATACGAGTCCGGCCTCCGCCAGATACTGCAGGGCTTCCTCAAACAGGTGACGCCGCTGGCTTTGGCAATAGGGAGCAAACGGTCCGCCGGTATCAGGTCCCTCGTCCCAATCAAGCCCCAGCCACTGCATATCTGCCATTAGCGCTGCTGTATAAAAAGAACGCGATCGTTCAGGATCGATGTCTTCAATCCGAAGCACCATCGTACCGCCTGCCGCGCGTACTTGAAGCCAAGCCAAGAGCGCTGTCCAGGCGCTGCCCAAATGCAATTCTCCTGTAGGGCTGGGCGCGAACCGCCCGCGAATGGCATCCATAGAATCCCTCTTCCCTCTTTATAGCGCGTATTCCTTGTGCTGCAAGATCTCTGCTTTCGAAGGTTCGCCTGC
>Ga0366773_1099_pt1 | contig 10917 bp, 10 predicted proteins | sample BONcelHN113001D8_FD_207071 | JGI IMG/M metagenome (GOLD analysis project Ga0366773, IMG submission 207071) | Enriched cells from coal bed in the Powder River Basin, Montana, United States - BONCAT cells N11 rep2 HSBNCT.N11.300.1.D8 ...
TTTATCTTCAATGCTTTCAATACATGCCTTTAATGTATGCGGATAAGTCGTGCCGAAGCTGACTACCAGAATAGCTTTCTTCTCCTGATTGACTGCCACCATAACACCTCTTACGATTATTTGGAGCGTCTGGTCACAATAGCGGATAAGTAGTTCACCTTTTGTCCGCCAGTTGCCCGTATATCTGCAACAATTTCTTCATCTTCATGTCCGCACTTGGTAACCATTACCGCATTTTCCAGCAAACCATTGGCCTCAAGCTTGCCCACCAGACTGTCAAAATTGCGGTTTACTTTTAAGAGCACAACGCTGTCAGCTGTTGCCAACGCTTTATCCAGCACGACGTCATCTGCAGTGGCCGGGATTACACTTAGCACATCATTGCCCTCGGCCAGCGGAAAGCCAAGACGGCTGCCGATGGCGCAGAAAGAGGTAATGCCAGGCACTGTCTCAATCTGGCAGCCGCTATCCTTGATCAGATTAAACACATAGATATATGTACTGTACAGCATGGGGTCGCCAAGTGTGAGGAAAACCACGCTCTTGCCTTCTTCGACCAGCCCGCAGATAATATCGCGGTTGCTTTTCCATGCATCACTGAGCGTATCGGGGTTGTACACCATGGGAAATACCATATCCAGTACGACCGTCTCCGGGTTAAGATGCGGCTTGGCAATTGCCAATGCTGTGCTTTCTTCTTTTTTCTCGGTTTTGGGAGCGATAATAACATCGGCCCGTTTGATTAGGTTGATGGCTTTTAAAGTAAGCAGCTCCGGATCGCCAGGACCTACTCCTATACCGTAAAATATTCCTTTCATATTTCCCCTCCGCTACTGTATGTTATTTCTCGCAGGTACGGGTAAGACAAAAAATCCCTACCATTGAGATAATGGCAGAGATTGGCTATCCAGCACAAATCCCCTCCCTATCTTTCGTAGGTAGTAACGGTGACTGTTAGATAGGCAGTTCTTCTGACTTAGGATCATCGATGCCTGCGCCTTCCCAGAGCAAAAGCTCCAGTGGCTAACTGCAGGCCGCTCCCCATTCACAGCGGCGGGACCGTGCTGGCATTACACCAAACTTCCCTATTAAGCCCCTCAGGGCACCTATCCCTCTACTAATTAATTCTTGTTTATTGTAGTGTAAACACTGGCGAAAGTCAAGATATGACATCTACGCCCATATATGGGCGCAACACTTCAGGCACAACCACTGAGCCGTCCGGCTGCTGGTAGTTTTCCAAAATGGCGGCAACAGTGCGGCCAATCGCCACCCCTGAGCCATTGAGCGTATGCACAAACTCAGGCTTGGATTTAGCGTCCCGGCGGAACTTGATGTTAGCGCGCCGTGCCTGGAAATCTTCGAAATTGGAACACGAAGAAATTTCGCGGTATTTATTGAAGCTTGGCAGCCAAACTTCAATATCATAAGTCTTAGCAGATGAAAAGCCCATATCGCCGGTGCACAGCAGTATAACCCGGTAAGGCAGGCCCAATAGCTGCAGCACTTTTTCGGCATTGTTCGTCAGTTTTTCCAGTTCGTCATACGAGCTTTCCGGCGAAGAAAACTTGACCAGCTCCACCTTGTTAAACTGGTGCTGCCGGATCAAGCCCCGGGTGTCGCGGCCAGCCGCACCGGCTTCCGCCCGGAAGCACGCACTGTAGGCAGCATAGCATAAGGGCAGATCCTTGCCATCAAGCGTTTCCTGCCGGTGGAAATTGGTTACCGGTACCTCAGCGGTAGGAATGAGGTAATAGTCAAGGCCCTCCAGCTTAAACATATCTTCGGCAAATTTGGGCAGTTGGCCGGTGCCTACCATGCTGTCACGATTGACAATGAAGGGCGGAAAGAACTCGGTATAACCATGCTCACGCGTGTGGAGATCCACCATGAAGTTAATCAAGGAACGTTCCAGCCTCGCTCCCAGGCCTTTGTAGAAGGTAAAACGAGTCCCGGTTACCCGGCTGCCTCTCTCAAAATCAAGGATACCCAGTTTTTCGCCAATTTCCCAATGTGCCAGCGGCTCTTTTTCAAACGTTCGCGGCGTTCCCCACTGCCGGACTTCAGGATTGCTGGTTTCGTCCTTGCCAATCGGAACGCTCTGATGCGGTATATTGGGGATAACCATAACAATTCCCTGCATCTTTTCTTCCACACTGGCCAGTTCGTTATCCATTTCTCCGATACGATCGCCTACGCCCCGCATCTCGGCAATTAGCCCGTCGGCATTCTCCCCTGCCTTCTTCATGCGGTTAATTTCCTGGGACACGGTATTTCGCTTGTTCTTAAGTATTTCCACTTCCCCTAATAATTCCCGGCGCTGCTTGTCTAAGCCTAAAAACTCGTCAAGGCTGACCGATGCACCACGATTATTCAGTGCTTCCACTACTTTATCCGAATTTTCTCGAATGAACTTAATGTCTAACATATATAAGAACCTCCTTGCAGCATAAAAAAACTCTCGCCTACTCATAGGGACGAGAGTATTCCCGCGTTGCCACCCTTGTTGATTGCCACCGTATGCAATCCGCTCATAGCGCGTAACGTGCGCCTGCGTACGGCTCTTCGCCGTCGCCTCAGGGTCGGAAGAAGTATCGGGCGCTGCCGGCTCGCACCATCCGCCGGCTCTCTGTAAGCTACGATAATTCGGTCCCCGTCACTGGCAATTTGAAACATATATTAATTGGTAGTATATACTATTTAATTGTACACTATACCTGCTAACTGCACAACTGTTTACTGCCGCTTTCCCGAATGTAGGCGGCAAACTTCTCACTTATCGCCGGGTCAAACTGGGTGCCTGAGCAGTGTTCAATTTCACGCAGAGCTTCTTCAATCGTTATTGGCTGCCGATAGCATCTGAGCGTAGTCATCGCGTCATACGCATCACAGATGGCAAGCATTCGGCTAAAGACCGGAATACCTGCGCCAGACAGTCCCGCCGGATACCCTGCGCCATCAAACCGTTCATGGTGAAAGCGGACAATGGCGGCGATATCCTTGAACCCGTCAATTTCACTAAGAATGTCGGCTCCCATTGCCGAGTGCAGTTTAATCATATTGTATTCTTCTATCGTCAGACGGCTTGGTTTATTCAGCACTTGCTCAGAGATGCCAAGTTTGCCGACATCGTGTACAAGTCCGGCCAAGTACGCGGTAGACACATCATCAGCCGGCATATTCATATATTCAGCCAGACCAACCATCAGCGCTGCGACATGCTCCTCATGCTGCATGGTGTAAGCGTCCCGCGTGCCGATTGCCCGGGCGAATGACTTAATGATGCTGACATTGATATCATTAAGCCGGTGCTCAATTGCCTTAAACTTATCAATTTCTACATAATTGCCGGCAGCGTATTTAGGTTTGCCCTCCTTGTCCCTGAGCAGGTATGTATTGGCAAGAAACCAAAAGTGACACTGCGTCTGCGCATTGCGGATATGCACCTCAGCCTCTCTAAACTCACGGCCGGTCTCCATCGTCTCGACCAGCGGTCCTTGATAATCCCCGGAAGCATTTCTTTGAATACCATCATATATACGTCCGAATACCGACATTCCAATCAGATCTTCCCGCCGGCAGTTCCAAATCTTACAGAACGCGTCATTGACGTAAACCACATGATAATTGGTATCTATCATTAGCCACGCGCGAGGCGAACGGCAATTAACAATTTCCAGTATGCCCTCCGAGATTGTTTGCTTCATGACCGTCTCCTTTAGACATAACATATTTACCTATGCTTTTATTATAAATTGCATTGACAATGAGCGTCAATAACTACCTATTAGCCGCTCTTCAAAAAGGATTCCGGCGCCGGAAACAGAATTATAGCCTTGGTGATTAATATGAAATTTGATACAATATCGCTATTGGAAAGCGCCTTACTGAATTGCTCTGCGTGTCCATTGCGCAGCAATGCCATCGGTCCTACAAGTTATACCGGAACTGCTTTCAGTCCGCTTATGCTGGTGGGTGAAGGCCCAGGCGGCGTTGAGGATGAATATGGCGTACCGCTGGTTGGCCCTTCCGGCCAACTGCTTGATAAAGCGCTGTGGAGCGTTGGGGTCACACGAGATAAGGTCTATACAACAAATATTGTTAAGTGCCGCCCTAAAGCAAACCGCACTCCTACCATTGAAGAAGGCACTTTTTGTGCTTCCCGCTGGCTGGATGAGGAAATCGCCTGCGTCAATCCGAAGATAATTGTGGCTCTGGGCAGTGTCGCCCTTAAATACCTTCATCAGCCTGAAGCGCGTATTACCCGTGACCGCGGACAGTGGTTCACCACTAAACATGGCATCTCTGCCATTGCCACCTATCATCCTGCCTACCTGCTTCGCCTCACCGGCAAAGATTTAACGAAAGCTAAGTGGGAAGTTTATTATGATTTGAAAGCGGCAGTGGATAAATGCGGAGAGCTGTCTCCCGAATACGGTCTGAAATCAGAGATACCCACCAACCTGCTGGCACTTTTTGGCGAACGCCGTGACAACAGAAAACAGAAATAACAAGAGGGCCTCAATCAAAAATGATTGGGCCCTCTTGTTTGTTGTAAAAAGAACTTCAGTTTCTGCCGCATCAATCATAGAATTAAGAGAACACAGAAATGAGGTGATTGGGTGACTGCACGTCAGGCAGTTGATATTGCCAAAATTGCGGCAACCTACGTCGGCACGGTTGTTGGCGCCGGTTTTGCCTCTGGTCAGGAACTGCTCCAGTTTTTCGTCTCGTATGGCAGCGCCGGCTTTATCGGGACTGCCATCACGGGCCTCTTGTTTGCATGGCTGGGCAGCCAGCTATTGACTCTCGGAAGCAGACTCCGGGCAACAGGGTATCATGAAATCATTTACTATTTATGTGGCGTGCGTATCGGCCGCGCCCTTGATAATCTGATCGCCTTTTTCTTGTTTGGCGGTCTCGTCATAATGCTTGCCGGCGTTGGCACAGTGTTCCGGGACTTTCTGGACTTACCTTATAATACAGGTCTAGCTGTCATTTCAGGCGCCATCTTTATTACCGTATTATTCGGCGTAAAAGGTATTGCCTCTGCAAATCTGATAGTTACGCCCTTCCTAGTTGTTTTTACCATTATGATCGGCCTGAACTCTTTTGAATATCACGGCCTTGATCATTCGCTGCTAACGTTTGAACCGCAGCCAATGCTGCAGCCTGCCCCCCATTGGCTGCTGGCCTCACTGCTGTACGTTTCTTATAATCTGGTACTGGGGGCTACTGTGCTCGGCCCTTTAGGGGCGCAAATTGGGTCTGCCCGGGTGAGAGCGCTTGGCGGTCTGATCGGCGGGCTAATATTGGCTGTATTAGCTGCCTTCATCAGCGTAGTCATCGCGCTGCACTATCCTGATGTTTTACATTATGAAGTGCCGATGCTGTACGTATCCAGCATCCAGCAATCGTGGAGTCACTACGCCTATGCTTTGACAGTGCTGAAAGCAATGTATAGTACAGCACTTGCCAGTTTATTCGGCTGTGCGACCAAAATGGAACATGCCACAGGTCTAACGTTCCGGTTAAGCATCCTCGTTGTTATGGCAGCCAGTCTGATCTGCAGCCAATTCGGCTTCGCCAGCCTTATCGGCATGCTGTATCCGATTTTTGGCTATGTATCACTTTATTTCGTTATTAAACTCTTTTGGTATGCCCTTCAAGGTAAGCAATGGCGCTGAGCACAGCTACCAACCCTTCACCGGTGGCTTTAGCAATCTGCCAGGGTTTGCCTGTGCAATCGCCGGCGGCAAATACGCCCGGTATGCTGGTAGACATATCCCGCTTGACTTTAATAACCTCACCGTCCAGTTCGATTCCAGCCAGAATGTTCTCGACCGGATCAGACTGCCTCAGGATAAAAATGCCGTCAACTTTAAGTTCACCCTTATCGGTTACCAGCGCATCTACCTGAGTATCACCCTTCACAGCAGCAGGCCTGTCCGTAACCAGTTTAACATTAGAGCGCATCGGCGCAAACTCACCCTTATACTGGGGCAGATAATGGACGTTTCTGCATATTTCCCCTAAGAATGCTGCCTCGTGCTCTCCTTCGGCAGTATAAGAGACTACCGCAACATCCTTGCCTTTATAGAACATACCATCACAGGTTGCGCAGTAGCTCACACCGCGTCCTAAAAAATCTCTTTCACCGGCAAAAATAGCGGTGGCCACCACACCAGTCGCCAAAATGACGGCTTTAGCTTCATAGGTGGTTTGCGGGGTTAGCAGTGTGAATACATCGCCTGGGAAAACATTCACTACTTTCTCTTTTATCAGCGTAGGCTGATGTGCCAGGCAGTGAGAGGAAAACTGCTGCATAAGGCCTGCTCCGGTTATCTGCGGAATACCAAGATAGTTGTCAACCAGATGCGCCTTTTGCAGTTTCTGACTAAAATCCAGATGTTCGAATAAAGCTACCCTCTTGTTGCGGATACGTCCGGTGAGCGCTGCCGACAAGCCTGCCGGACCACCACCAATAATAGCAATGTCAAATTGATTGTCTGCCAAAATATGAACCTCCTTTAGGATAAAAAGGGGTGAACTGGTATGTATAACTATATGATTACCCGTATCTCCTGCAGGGCTGTGTGCCGATGCTGCTTTGTAACCGGAGCTTGTCTGGGGGGCGGCGGCGGGATGCTGCTGGGCATAATGGAACGCCAGGTGATCAGCATTTTGGGAGGCATGTTTCTTGGCTTATTGGCAGGTATCGCTTTCGCCGTAACCGGCTTAGTCTTTGCGGCCACTTTTAACGCAATCTCACCTCTTACAGGAGGAATCGGCATTCAGTTAGCCTCTATGCAAACCCCATCAGAACCTCTGCCAATTACAGAAAGCGCACCAGAACAGCAATCGTTATTCCCCGGGAAATAGCGATGAGTGCTCTTTCTTGCCGCACATGCTAAAAAGATACTTAATCCTTTTATTTTTATTCCATCAAGTCTTTGCTGAGTCCTCCATAGTATAACTAATTCACAATTGGCATATTACGGTGTTATAAAAAAAAGACCCGGGGATTCGCCCGGATCTCTTCTATCTATCCCTCGACTTGCCTCTGTCGAGCCACATTCCTATACTTATTCCACCATATCCCCAAGGAAAGAATAGCAACTGTGATACCGGCAGGCAGCAGCCATTCCGGCATAAACGCTTCCAATACTATTCCCATCCGCTGATCCCTCATCATCATTTCGCCTGCAGTCCAGGCAATTAACGCTGAACCGATATAAACGATCACCGGGAACCTGTCCATCAGTTTAATAATAATACTGCTGCCAAACGTGATTAACGGGATGCTCAGCAGCATGCCAATTCCTAATAAAATATAGTCGCCTTTCGCAACTGAAGCAATAGCCAGTGTGTTATCTAAACTCATTACCAAATCAGCAATAATGATTGTCTTTACTGCCTCCCATAAAGAAGTGGAGGCTTCCACATCTCCCTCATCATGGTTTTCCAGCAGCAACTTTGCGGCAATCCAGATCAGCAGTACGCCCCCAGCAAATTGCAAGTACGGTATCTGCAGCAGTAGAATCGCTACGAATGTTAATATTATCCGCAGTCCGATTGCCCCAGCACTACCCCACAGGATGGCTTTCGTTTGCTGTTTTGGCGGCAACGCCCGGCTTGCCATGGCAATGACGACTGCGTTATCGCCGCTCAGCACGATGTTTACCATCATGATACTAAATAGTGCGACGAGAAATTCCATAGTATGCACTTCCTTTACTAGCTTGCATTACAGGTAAAGCGAGCCTGCTTTCCAGCCGCAATCACCTCTTCTCATGTAATAAAGTGTTTACATCACAATGTTTAAACAAGCATCAATCAAGTTAGGATTGTCTTATTACCAGCTCATTATAGTCCTGTTTATGCTTTTCTGCAAGCAGTAATCTAATCTATACTGAATCTATTTATAAGCCTTTCTGTTCAATACCGCTGAACAAAAAACCAAGATGATTGGTGCTATTCATCAGTACAAGCCGCCATTTTCCATCCTGATATTCGAATACATTGATACAGGTATTATCCTGTTTAACCTGCCAGAATTTGGACAAGCCAATATCTAAAATATCGCAGATGACCGCCTTGTTAACAGCATCATGGGCTACAACCAGTACGGTTTGACCTTCATGCTTAGCGGCATATTCCCGGAAAGCTTCCATTGACCGTACGCGAACCTCTTCCATGTTCTCACCACCTGGCATTTGAACGCCTACTACCGTTTGCCGCCACTGCACGGCAAGCTGCGGATAACGCTCTTGGACCTCGGCGGACAGCAGCCCTTCCCATTCGCCGTGATTGATCTCCAGCAACCTTTCGTCTTTAACAACGGAGAGGTTGTGCAGAGCAGCACACATTGACGCGGTATCATAGGACCTGGAAAGCGGGCTGGCATAGCAAACATCAATAGGCACCTCTTTTAGCGCCGCAGCTACTTTTGTTCCCTGTTCAACGCCGAAGGCACTCAGCGGAGTATCAATCTGTCCCTGATAGCGACCCTCGCGGTTCCAGTTAGTTTCACCGTGTCTTACTAAAATAAAACGCGTTAGCGCCATAGCTCATGCTCCTTCCCATTCTCTACTGCCAGCATTGTTCTTTGATAATTGCCCACTGAACGGCACTCACGCCCGTACCCAAGGCAACATCGATACCAAGCTCTGTTAGTGTGATTTCCAAAGCGGCCACTGTCACTAATATGTCTGTGACAGCAACATAGCCCAAATGCCCGATTCGGAAAATCCGGCCCTCAAGCTGCTTTTGACCTCCGGCCAGTGTAATGCCAAAGCGTTCACGCATGATCTTTTGTATGTCTTTGGTCTCGATGCCTGCAGGCTTATACACAGCGGTAACGCCAGTAGAGGCGACTGCATCCTCCGCCAGCAGCTCAAGGCCCAGCGCCTTCAGCCCTGCCCGCAGCGCCTTGGCCAGCAGACAGTGACGTTTTATAATGTTGTCAATGCCTTCTTCCTCAATAAGGGTTAAAGCTTCCTCCAGGCCAAACAGCAAACTGACCGGCGGGGTATAGGGATTTTGCCCTTTGGCCAGTGCTTTCTTAGCGTCCCCTGCGTCCCAGTAAAACTTAGGCATTGCGCTGGCCTCATACGCGGCCCATGCCCTGTCATTCATAGCCAGAAAAGCCAGTCCCGGCGGAATCATCAGCGCCTTTTGCGATCCTGTGATAACTGCATCAATGCCCCATTCATCCATGCGCAATTCAATTGCGCCCAACGAACTTACCGCATCAATCACAAGCAGTGCCGGGTGGTTGCCCCGGGCTTCTGCCAGCGCTTTAATGTCATTGGTGACGCCTGTAGATGTTTCGTTATGAGTAATCAGTATCGCCTTAATTTCATGTCTTTGATCAGCCTTAAGCCGTTCCTGCAGTTTTTCCGCCGCTGCAGCTGTTCCCCAGGGAAACTCCAGTTTTTCTACTACAGCGTCAAATTTAGCCGCGATTTGGCCAAACCGGTCGCCAAATACGCCTATACTGACTGCAAGAACTTTGTCGCCCGGTGAGAGCAGGTTAACAACAGCAGCCTCCATGGAGCCTGTGCCGGCAGCCGGAAAGGTAAGCACTTCATGCCTGGTGTTAAACAGCCGCTGCAGCTTTGCGGTTATCGTGCTGAACATGGTTTCATACTGTTTGCCCCTGTGATTGATTACCGGGCGCTGCATAGCCTGCAGCACCCGTTCGGGAACGGTCGTAGGACCAGGAACCATCAAGTATTCTTTCTTCAACATAAGAATGCCCTCCGCTATACTTTGACAAACTTGACTTTAGTAATCCCTTCAATACCGCCGAGAAATTCAACTGTTTCTTTCGGGACTTCCGTGTCAACAGCCAGTACCATCATGGCTCGATTGGCTTCTAGCTTGCGTCCTAATTGCATAGTAGCTATATTTACCCTGCTGACACCCAGCAAAGTGCCCATCTGACCAACTACGCCGGGCTTATCAATATTCTCGGCTACCAGCATATACGGCATCGGATTTACGTCGAACTCATACCCATTGATGTCCACAATGCGCAGCTCATTCTTGCCAAAAATTGTACCGCTGATCGTAAACTCTTTTTTCTTGGATACTATTTTAACCTGAATTAGCGTCAAGTAATTATCAATGATCGATTCCTTACTCTCGGTTACAGCTACGCCCCGGCTCTTAGCTGTCAAGTTGGCATTAACATAATTAACCTGTTCTTTCAGCACCGGCTCAAACAGGCCTTTGAGAATGGCCAATGTAATTACCTGAGTATCCAGCACCGCCACTTCGCCCCGGTACATAATTTCTACCTTTTCCACCGCATCTTTTTCAAGCTGATAATACATTTTGCCAAGAGTTTCACCTAATTTGAGGTATGGCTTCATGGTTTCCAAGTCATGGGTATGGATCGTAGGCAAGTTAACAGCATTAGGAACCATTTCGCCTTTGAGGGCTGATATAACTTCCTGGGCGATTGTCACTCCGACATTGTCCTGGGCTTCCACGGTATCTGCCCCGGCGTGCGGCGTCACCACCACATTGTCAAATTCGAGCAGTACCGAGGTGACATGTGGTTCGCCTTCCGGCACATCCACGCCGGCACAGGCGACCGTTTTGTTCCTCAGCGCTTCTGCCAGCGCTTCTTCGTTGACAATCCCGGCGCGGGCACAGTTAATAACCCGGAGACCCTTCTTGGCGACCTTGAATTGTTCTTTGCCAATCATGCCATAGGTTTCTTCTGTCTTAGGAGTGTGTACAGTCAGAATATCGGCTTCGCGCATGAGGTCTTCCAGTTTCTCTTTTCGCTCCACGCCGAACTTTTGAAAACGAGCGTCACTGATATACGGATCATAACCGATAATATTCATGCCAAATGCTTTCAAACGCGTCGCTACCAGTGAGCCAATCCGGCCTAGTCCGACA
>Ga0366773_1100_pt1 | contig 10673 bp, 14 predicted proteins | sample BONcelHN113001D8_FD_207071 | JGI IMG/M metagenome (GOLD analysis project Ga0366773, IMG submission 207071) | Enriched cells from coal bed in the Powder River Basin, Montana, United States - BONCAT cells N11 rep2 HSBNCT.N11.300.1.D8 ...
GCTCATTATTAATGCAGTAAATTATTCCGCGAAAGGCGTATTTAAAGCTTTTTAAAAATCGCAAGCCTTATTCCTCATCCTCGTCTAAAACATAGCTGCTTGTTGTAGAGCGGATGCATGAACGCGAGGACAAGAGCGGTATCACCGATATTGATGCAACGATTTACTGCGAAAAAGAAACGCATAAGGGAATTATTATCGGCAAGAACGGAGCAATGCTCAAAAAAGTCGGTTCATTCGCCCGTACGGATATGGAACGTTTTTTTGACTGCAAAATCAATCTTCAAATTTGGGTCAAGGTAAAAGAGGACTGGCGCAACCGTTCCTCGCTTCTACACAGTTTTGGTTTTGACAACTCTGATTTTAATAATTAGGTATTTTGAAAGCAAAAGCAACGCTATTTGGAATATAATGTTAATTAATGAAGCAGTCCGCCTATAAAGCATAATTCCATCGAATATTTTGTCATATTTTAGGTTTAATTCATTTATTTACCGCTCATATTACTCCCTCAATGGCAAATACTTAATTTAGCAAACCAAAAAGGGAGTGGAAAATATGGATGAAAAATCTGCTTGGAATTGTTTTGAACATACGGGGAATATCGTGGACTATTTGATTTACAGCCAGTGTAAACACAGCAACGAGGAGTTGCAGATGCGGGAGGATCCCGATGCTGATAGAGACCGAGGGCCTGGTTATCATGGAGAAGAGCGTGGGTGAAAACGACCGACTTATCACCGTTTTAACGCGGCAGGAGGGCGTAGTGCGCGCTTTTGCCCAGCAGGCCAAAAAGATTAAAAACAATAAATTATCCGCCACCCAGCTTTTAAGTTATTCCCGCTTCACTATTTTTAAGGGGCGGGAAAAATACATAATTGACGACGCTCAACCCATCGAGGTTTTTTTTGACCTGCGGCGTGACATTGAACGTCTTTCCCTTGCCCAATATTTTTGTGAGCTGGCTGGTGCGTTGGCTCCCCAAGAGACTGAGGCTGGGGATTTTTTGCGTTTAATACTGAATGCGCTGCATTTCCTCAGCAAAGGTACAAAACCGAATTTACTTCTGAAATCGATTGTGGAAATGCGTATACTTTCGCTTGCAGGCTATATGCCGAATTTAATTTGCTGTGCGGGGTGTTCCTGCTATGAAGCGGATGAAATGTTTTTTCTGCCGCGCAGCGGCGTAATTTATTGCGGTGACTGCATGAAAGCTGCGGCCGAACCCGTGCTTAGGCTAAGCCGCGGTGCGCTCACCGGTTTGCGGCATACGATTTATGCCGATTTTGACAAACTTTTTTCTTTCAGCCTTTCTGAGCAGGGACTGAAGGAGTTGTCGCGGGCAAGCGAGCAGTATGTCCTCAGTACCCTTCAGCGCAGCTTTAATACGCTTGATTTTTATCATCAAATCGTGTAAGGGTGAAAGATAAGTTTGTATCAGTGAGGTTTTATGGAGAAAAAAAGAAATTCGTTTTTGCGTAAAGTTTTAATAAAAACTGCTTCGGCCGCATCCAGCCTTTTTATTGAAAATCATCTGCTGCAGGTAACCGAATACCGCATTGCGTCACAGAAAATTCCAACGGTCTTTGACGGTTTTAAAATAGTCCAGCTGTCCGATCTCCACAGCAAAAGTTTTGGCCGCGGCAATGCACGGCTGATTCAAAAAATCAATACCGCAAATTCGGATTTAATTGTTATGACCGGGGATATGGTTACGCGCTCAGATACGAATCACAATGAGTTTTATCATTTGGCCGAAACGCTGGGTAGAAAATATCCGTGCTATTATGTGGTCGGCAATCATGAACTGGATATGGATCATGACAAGCTGAAAGCCTTTTTGTCCCGTGCCGCGTCGTTAGGCGTACATGTGTTGGATAATACATGTACGGAACTGCACAGGGAAGATCAGATCATCAGGCTATACGGCATGTGGTTTCCGTTAAACTATTATAAGGAAGCAAAACACAGTTTAAAACACGAACAGTTTGAATACATGGATATGCGCAGGGCAATAGGTGATTGCGACACGAATCAATACGGAATTCTCCTGACCCATAACCCGCTCAGCTTTCCTGTTTACGCCGACTGGGGCGCTGACCTGACACTTTGCGGTCATGTGCACGGCGGCATGATCCGGCTCCCTTTTTTAGGCGGCCTGCTTTCTCCGGAACGGGAATTTTTTCCGAAGTACAGCGGCGGGCTTTATGAACGGAATGGCAGAAAACTTCTTGTGAGCAGGGGCCTTGGCAGCGGCCTTTTCGGTGCCCGAATTTTCAACTGTCCCGAAATAGTGATAATTACAATTTGCCATGAAGATTAATGGTATAAAGTTAATCTATTAAGATATTACAAACCGTGGAATCGCAATTTCTGTCATTTGAATCAAACGAAGAATTTCCTGCCAGAGTACATCTCAGGTTCTTTGACCATGTTCTTTATGAAACAGCAGGGTGCGATTTTATCTGTTGGCTGACGGTTTTGAAACGAATTGCCCCAGCAACAGCCCGAGAAAGGATTTATTTATGTTTATGGAAGAAAATCAAAGGCATTACAGGGCTTTAGAGCTTGATAAAATATTAAAGCTGCTTGCCGAGGAAACCGCCTGTGACGACGCAGCAGAACTTGCACTGCAGTTAGTCCCGTCTGTTTCCCTGTCCGAAGTACAGCGCTTGCTGAACGAAACCGATGAGGCTCACACGCTGATGGCCCGCTTTGGAGCGCCGTCATTCAGCGGCTTGAAGAATGTAACAAATTCCCTCAGCCGCGCAGAAGCGGGCGGAACACTCAATATGCCTGAATTGCTGCGCATCGCCGGTGTGCTGCGTACTTTGCGCGGGATTGTGGAATGGCGTTCCAAAAGCGCCGGGGTCAAAAGTGGGCTTGACTGGCGTTTCGATTCGCTGATGCCTAATAAATATCTGGAGGACAGAATTTACAACGCGATTCTTTCCGAGGAGGAAATGGCGGATTCTGCTTCACCGCAGCTTGCTTCTATCCGGAGGAAAATTCGTTCCGCGTCATCCCGGGCACGGGAACAGCTGGACAAAATGATTCGTTCTCCCGTTTATCAAAAATATTTGCAGGACCCGATTGTCACCATGCGCGGCGGTCGTTTTGTCGTTCCGGTCAAGGCGGAGTGCAGGGGCGAGGTTCCCGGTTTGGTTCACGACACCTCCTCCAGCGGTGCAACGGTATTCGTGGAACCGATGGGTGTGGTTGAAGCCAACAATCAGGTAAAGGTGCTGCTTTCTGAGGAACAGGCCGAAATAGAACGGATTTTGGCTGAACTTTCCGCCGAAACCGGAAATTTCGCACGCGGTACCATCAGCGGATATCAGGCGGCGGTGGAGCTAAATCTCATTTTTGCAAAGGCAAACCTTGGCTACAAAATGAAAGCCAGCATGCCTATTGTTAATGAAAAGGGTAAAATTTTTCTTAAAAAGGCTCGGCATCCATTAATTCCTGCGGATAAAGTTGTCCCAACGGACATAGAATTGGGCATGGGCTTTGATACTCTTGTCATTACAGGGCCGAACACGGGCGGCAAGACGGTATCTTTAAAAACAATCGGACTCTTAACATTGATGGCAATGTGCGGCTTTTTGATTCCGGTTGCGGACAACAGTCAGATCTCTATTTTCCGTCAGGTCCTCGCGGATATCGGTGATGAACAGAGCATTGAGCAGTCATTATCCACTTTTTCGGCGCATATGACAAATATTATAAAGATCATTGAACAGGCAAACGAAACAAGCTTGATTCTTCTGGACGAACTCGGTGCGGGAACCGACCCGATTGAAGGCGCGGCCCTGGCAATGTCAATTTTGGAAGCACTGCGTCAGAAAGGTGCCAAAATCGCGGCCACAACCCATTATGCGGAGTTAAAGGTCTACGCTCTGCAAACGTCGGGCGTCGAAAACGCCTGCTGTGAATTTGACGTGACTACGTTGCGCCCCACTTATCGCCTGTTAATCGGTGTGCCCGGCCGGTCAAACGCATTTGCGATTTCACTGCGGCTTGGTATGCCGGAGGATATCGTTGACCGTTCCAAAGAACTGGTTTCCAGTGAAAATACCCGATTTGAAGATGTGGTACAAAGCCTTGAAACAAGCCGCCAAAGTTTGGAAGCAGAACGTTCCGGCGCGGAGCAGGCCCGTTTGGAAGCTGCCCGTGCTCAGGCGAGCGCTCAGGCAGTCCTTGACTCGGTTCAGGCTCAGGCTGACAAGGAGATGGAAAAGGCGCGCCGTCAGGCCGCTGAGCTTGTTGCACGGACAAGGGGACAGATTGACGCATTATTAAATGAAATGGAGGAACTGAAAAAGCAGCACAATAAAACGCTGTCCGCTGAACAGAAAGCAAAACTGAAAGCCGGAATGCGTACATTGGAGGAAACAGCCGATCCAATTCATGAAAAAGAGGATGGGGAATACGTGCTGCCCCGACCGCTGAAAATTGGCGACACCGTTTTAATTTATGATATTGATAAACAGGCCACCGTACTTCAGATCCCCGATAGCGATTCCGGCAATGTTCTGGTTCAGGCGGGCATTATTCAATCACGTATCCCGCTTTCCAACCTCCGTTTAGTAAATGAAAAGAAGGAAAAAGCGCCGCGCCGCACTGTTACACGCAATGTGACAGGTCGGGCGCAGGCAAAAGTTACAACCGAAGTTGATTTGCGTGGCCAAATGACAGAGGAAGCTATTCTTAATGTAGACCGTTTTATTGATTCCGCAATGCTCACAGGTGTTGAGCAGCTCACCATCATCCACGGCAAGGGAACGGGCGCGCTCCGTGCCGCGGTGCAGCAGCATTTGAAACACCACCCCAACGTAAAAAGTTTCCGGCTCGGTGTCTATGGAGAAGGCGAGGCCGGCGTCACGATTGTGGAGCTGAAATAAGCGGGCCGGGAATGCGAATACCGGCCGAAAATGACGGGAGGCAAATCTATGCAGCAGACTTTTGTTCAAAAGCGCAGCGGTAAAAAGCCCTTGTTCATTGTATTGTCGATTTTTGCGGGGATTCTGATTTTAATTGGAATCCTTACGGCCCTGATGCTGAGCGACCCGAACCGGAACACGGGCACAGCAGCTAAAACAGATGCGGTTATTGCAAAGCTGGGAATAGCCGCCATCAGTGGAGAACCTGCCCGCCTTACCGCAGAGGAGCTTAACGGGCTATTGGCGGAAAAATTTCCTTCGCAGCCGCCCCGCTGCTACATAAATCCTGACGACACAGTCGGGGTCTATCTTCCGGTGAACTACAAAGGAATTCATCTTGGCGTAATTGCTAATTTTACACTTGGGTTTAATTCGTCACAGGAGCAGGTTATTGCTGATTTGCACTCTGTTCAGATTGGCCGGCTGCCCGTTCATCCTAAACTTGCGCTGAACTTAATTAAGGATAAACTCCCACAAGGTATCAGCATAACCGGCACTGTGGTACGCGCTGATATGTCGCTTTTTAATACACAAATTTTTGGGGATGCAATCGGGCTGCAAATCACCGGGCTTGAAGTTACCGGCCGTTTCTTTGTGTTGAATGTCATAGGAAATATTGATAAATTAAAAGAATTTATCGTACAAAGTTTGCCCGGTTATCTCAACCTGCTGAAGTGACAGGGAAATTAAAAATGACTCAGTGGAAAATCATTTTTTTCTATTGACAAGCGCTGTGTTTTATTGTATAATTCGTTAGTGTAAAGGAAATTGCTTTACACATCAGCTTTGGGGGTGTGTTCGTGGCAAAAAACTTAGAGATTTCCATTTTACTTGATTTTTACGGTGATATGCTGACGGAGAAACAGCGTGAGGTAATTGAGTATTATTACAATGACGATCTGTCTCTTTCTGAAATTGCGGACAATGAAGGAATTACCCGTCAGGGCGTGCGCGATTCCATCAAACGTGCCGAACTTCAGCTGTTGGAGATGGAAGAGCGGCTGGGGCTTGCCCGGCGCTTTCGTGAAATGAGGAGCGGGCTTGAAAAAATCAGTGCCGCGGCTACTCAGATTAAAGAATATAACGAACATTTTATCTATTCGCACGAGCTGGAGGATAACACAAAGTTAATCCTTGACATAGCGCAGAAGCTTTGTGAATAAAAAGGAGGGAACACGTTGGCATTCGAAGGCCTTGCCGATAAACTAACCGAAGCCTTTAAACGTTTAAAGTCTAAAGGTAAACTGAATGAAGCCGATGTCAAAGAGGCGATGCGTGAAGTCCGCCTTGCCCTGCTAGAAGCGGACGTTAACTATAAGGTTGCAAAAGACTTTACCAACAAGGTAAGTGAGCGCGCAATCGGTGCGGAAGTAATGGAAAGCCTTACTCCGGCACAAATGGTTATTAAAATAGTAAATGAAGAATTAACCGGCTTGATGGGCGGCAGCGATGCAAAAATAGCTAGTCCGGCGTCACCGCCAACCATTATCATGCTATGTGGACTGCAGGGCTCAGGTAAAACCACCCACGCGGGCAAGCTTGCACTGATGCTTAAAAACAAAGGGCATCGGCCTTTGCTTGTCGCATGTGATATTTACCGTCCCGCTGCTATCAAACAGCTTCAGGTCGTTGGTTCCAAAGCGGGAGTTCCCGTTTTTGAAATGGGCACGGAAAACCCGGTGAAAATTTGCAAAGCCGCCATCGCACATGCGAAGGATTACGGCAACGACATGGTACTGATTGATACTGCCGGTCGTTTGCAAATTGACGAAGAATTGATGGATGAACTGAAGGATATCAATAAAGCGGTGTCCCCGCACGAAATTTTGCTCGTGGTCGACGCCATGACCGGCCAGGAGGCCGTGAACGTGGCGAAAACCTTTGATGAGCTTCTGAACATTTCCGGTGTTATCCTTACTAAATTGGACGGCGACACCCGCGGCGGCGCGGCGCTTTCCGTTCGGGCGGTAACCGGAAAGCCGATCAAGTTTGCCGGTACAGGTGAAAAGCTGGAAGACCTGGAAGTGTTCCATCCTGACCGCATGGCTTCGCGTATTCTTGGAATGGGCGACGTTTTAACGCTGATCGAAGATGTTCAGAGCAGAATGAATCAGAAGGATGCAGAAAAAACCGCGCAAAAAATGCTGCAGAACAAGCTTGACTTCAATGATTTGCTCGAACAGTTTGCTCAAGTCAAAAAAATGGGGCCGCTTAAAAATGTTCTTTCCAAAATGCCCGGAATGGAAAAGCAGCTTAAGGATGTTGATATTGACGACCGCCAGATGGACCGCATGGCTGCAATCATCCAATCCATGACACCGGAGGAGCGGGAAAAACCGTCCCTGATCAATCCGTCGCGCAAAAGGCGCATGGCAGCAGGCAGCGGAATGAAGGTGGAAGATGTCAACCGCCTGATTAAGCAGTTTGAACAGGCCCAAAAGATGATGAAGCAAATGAAGGGCAAAGGTAAACACCGTTTTTCCGGCATGGGTATGCCGTTCTAAGCAAAAACTGAATTCATCCAATAGGGAAACCCCTTTTGGTGAAGATATAGGGCTTGTCCCTGATTAATTCGTGGAGGTGAAACATTATGTCAGTAAAGATCAGATTACGCAGAATGGGCGCTAAAAAGGCTCCTTTCTATCGTATAGTTGTTGCCGATTCCCGCTTCCCGCGTGACGGCCGTTTCATTGAGGAGATTGGTTACTATAATCCTCTTGAGGAGCCATCTGTTGTAAAGGTTGACGCAGATAAAGCAAAGAAGTGGATTGCCAACGGAGCGCAGCCGACCGATACCGTGAAAGCTCTGTTCAAGAGCCACGGTGTGCTGTAATAGCGGAGGAAGTACCATGAAGGAACTGCTAATTGCGATTGCTCAGGGACTTGTCGAAGAACCGGCGGCTGTTGCTGTCGATGTGGACGAGTCCGATGAAGAAGGGACCGTTGTTTATCACCTGCATGTTGCCGAAAATGACATGGGCAGAGTGATTGGCAAGCAAGGGCGGATAGCTAAGGCAATCCGTATCGTTATGCGCGCCGCAGCGACCCGCACCAACGGCAAAATTTCGGTTGAAATAGACTAATTGCAACCTACAGGGCAGACGTTGTGCGTCTGCCCTTTTTCGTAATAAAACCGCTGCTGCGGATAAAGATAGGAGAATACCATGCTGAATCAGTATTTGGAAGCAGGAAAAATTGTGGGAACCCACGGACTAAAAGGTGAGCTGCGTGTTGACCCATGGTGTGATTCGGCCGATTTTCTGGCGAAACTGAAAACGCTTTATTGGGGTAAGGGTGAGCAAAAGCTGGAGGTTGTCTCCGCTCGTGTTCATAAGACATTGCTTTTGGTCACGCTCAAAGGAATTGATTCCGTTGAGCAGGCGGATGCCCTGCGCGGAAAAATCATTTATTTGAACCGCTCCGACGTAAAGCTGGAGCAAGGCCGGTATTTTATGCAGGATTTAATCGGTATGGATGTGTATGACGCCGACAGCTTCATTTATTACGGTGAGCTGACTGAAATTATGCATACAGGAGCCAATGACGTTTATCAGATTACATCGGAAAGTAAGAAAAATTATCTCATTCCGGCAATACCGGACGTTATAATTGATATAAATATTACAGATGGTAAAATGCTAATCCGGCCGATGAAAGGAATTTTTGACGATGAGGATTGATCTAATTACTCTTTTTCCGGAAATGTGTGAAACCGTGATGGCTGAAAGCATCATTGGTCGTGCGCGCAAAAAAGGGGCAATTCAGGTCTGCTGCCATCAGCTTCGTGATTTTGCAAATAACAAGCACAACAGAGTCGACGACTGTCCTTTCGGCGGCGGGATGGGAATGCTGCTTATGGCGGAACCGATTGCCCTGTGCATGGATGATTTAATTGACCAGCTGGGGAAAAAACCGCATATCATTTATATGTCTCCTCAAGGGAAAACCCTCACGCAGCAGCGGGTCAGGGAACTTGCGCAGTACGAAAATCTGACATTCCTGTGCGGTCATTACGAGGGCATTGATGAGCGTATTATCGACGAATATGTGGATGAGGAATTGTCCATCGGCGACTATGTTCTGACCGGTGGGGAACTTCCGGCACTTGTGGTTGCCGACGCGGTCAGCCGAATGATTGACGGTGTGCTTTCCGACCAATCGTGTTTTCAGGAGGAGAGTCATTTTAATGGTTTGCTGGAGTACCCGCAGTACACGCGCCCGGCAGTTTGGCGGGGAAGAAAAGTACCCGATGTTCTTTTGGCAGGCCACCATGGCAATGTGGAAAAATGGCATCGGGAACAGTCTGTATACAGGACTCTGAAAAAACGGCCCGAACTGCTGGAACACGCCGAACTGACGAAAGCGGACAGGATCTTTTTGCAAAAAGTGCAGGAAGAATCTAAGAACAGTGAAAACGAGTAAAATTAATTTCAGATGAACTAAAAATACCGTATGGCAGAGAAAACAAAAGTTTTCAACAATTATGGCATATTGCACAAACAAGTGCTTAACAGGATTACACCGTTCAGTCATCAATCCAAAGTTTTGGAATTTGGTTGACGGCGTGTTTAAATGTGATATAATAACTTTAAATCTGAAACGATAACCAGTGTTTTACGATTGGTTTTTTAATTGTTGTTTAGAAATATAATTTGTTTTATGGAGGGGATATTTAGAATGTGTGTTAAAGAAGTATTAGTTCAGAATCAAGTTGGGCTTCACGCACGTCCGGCTACTTTTTTTATTCAGAAAGCAAACGAGTTTAAGTCTTCTATTTGGGTTGAAAAAGAAGAAAGACGCGTTAATGCAAAAAGTCTTTTGGGCGTTCTCTCACTTGGAATTGTAGGTGGGACATCCATTCGCATTATTGCAGACGGCAGCGATGAAGAAGAAGCAGTCAACAGTCTTGTTGAATTGGTACAGTCCGGTTTTGCCGAATAAGTTGTTCTAAAAAACAGCACCGCTTTATCGGCGGTGCTTTTTTGTATTGTCGCTTGAGCGCGAACAAACCACCAGCTAAGCTGGTGGAATTAAAAGCTTATAGCGAAAAGAGTCCTCCAATGTTAGAATTGATGAAGGTTCGCCAACCGCATCAAAAAACAAAGGAGGACATGTCATGAATGACATAAACAGTTTAACACATTCAAAATGGAGATGCAAATATCATATAGTTTTCGCTCCTAAGTACAGACGGCAAGAAATATATGGCCAAATAAAAGCGGACATAGGGCAGATATTACGAAAGCTATGCGAACAAAAGGGGGTAGAAATAATAGAGGCACAAGCGTGCCCAGACCACATACACATGATGGTAAGTATACCACCAAACCTAAGTGTAGCGCAGTTTGTGGGATATTTAAAAGGAAAAAGCTCATTGATGATATTTGACAGACACGCGAATTTGAAATACAAATATGGGAACAGACATTTTTGGTGCAGAGGGTACTATGTAGACACAGTGGGAAGAAATGCGAAAGTAATTGAGGAATATATCAAAAACCAATTACAAGAGGATATAGCATCCGATCAAATATCACTCAAAGAATACGTAGACCCGTTTACAGGTAGCAAGGAAACAAAGGCATAAAAATAGACAGCCGCTTTAGCGGCTGCCCGTAAAAGTAATGCGGTTGGCAGAACCATTCAGTGCGTCTTGAGACGCTGCGCCAGTAATATGCCCTTTTAGGGCTTGTGCATACCACCAGTTCAACTGGTGGTTTTGATTTTATC
>Ga0366773_1101_pt1 | contig 10406 bp, 6 predicted proteins | sample BONcelHN113001D8_FD_207071 | JGI IMG/M metagenome (GOLD analysis project Ga0366773, IMG submission 207071) | Enriched cells from coal bed in the Powder River Basin, Montana, United States - BONCAT cells N11 rep2 HSBNCT.N11.300.1.D8 ...
CGATGTATCGGCGCTGCTGCATGACTCCGCGCGGGAAGCCGCTCGCCTGCCCGACGTCAGCATCACGACTAAAATCACTGAACGCATGGAGATCAACGGCAACCTGACCGATCTCAAGCGCGTCATCAACAACCTGATCGAAAATGCGCGCCGCTACGGCAAGACCGCCGGCACCGAGACCGCCGAGATCGACATTCGCAGCACGGTTGAAAACGGCAAATCCATTCTGGAAATTGCCGACCACGGCACAGGCGTGCCGGATGCCGAAATCGATCGCTTGCTGCGTCCGTTCACCCGCATGGATACCGCGCGCGGCCAAACCAACGGAGCCGGCCTGGGGCTGGCGATCGTGCAGCGCATCGTCAAACGGCACGGCGGCCAACTACACTTGGGACGCGGCAAGGATGGGCGCGGATTGACAGTCAGGATTGCTTTTTAAGCCTGGCTTCGCATACAGCAATTCTGAACATTCAACTTCCTGCAAAACAGGTCGGATTATCTTCGATACTCTGATTGACCTGAAACCACCATTGGCAATTTTTCGCTTATAAAGGCCGGCATCTCTGCCGGCGTCATACCGAATTTATTGCCGACAATAGTATATTTTCCGCCCCTTGCGCTGTGTCAAGTTGCCCAGGCGCACATATATTTACTCTAGACCAATTATTGGTTTTTGTTTATCCTTGGAAACAGTAGGGTTTTCCCCCCTGACTGTTCTGGTATCGACAATCCAATTGTCCAATCCACGTCGTCACCCCCTTAACCTCGCGTCCGGATTGCCCTCTATCGGCCGGATTCGATGATGGCTCACCTCAGAAAGAAGAAATATGTTGCGCGTCTCCAATATGAAAATATGGGTACAACTCTTGGTCATTATCGGGGCCGCACTGCTTGTCGTATGGTCAGGCATCATCGTCTGGCAAAATCATGTCTATCGTGAAACCACCATCGGGCAGGCGCGCGGGTTTTCCCTCAGCATGCATGAAGCCACTATGGCGGGGCTCACTGGCATGATGGTGACCGGCACCGTCGATCAACGCGCGGTCTTCCTCGACCAGCTCAAGCAACTCAATGCGATACGCGATGTGCGGGTTATCCGCGGCGAAGGCGTGACCAAAGTATTTGGCGCGGGCAACGCCAAGGATGCGGCCAATCCGGATGCGCTGGAACAACAAGTGCTACGCAGCGGCAAAGAGATTATCCAGGTCGAATCCGACAGCAAGGGAGAATATCTGCGGGCAGTGCGGCCCGCTTTAGCCCTGAAAAACTATTTGGGCAAGAACTGCATTTCCTGCCATCAAGTGGCAGAAAACACCGTGCTGGGCGTCGTCAGCATGAAAATATCGCTCGACGAAGCCAATACAATTATTGCCGACCAGCGCATCAAATCCATTTTCGCCGCCATCCTCAGCTGCATTCCGGTACTGCTGCTGATTTATCCCTTCATTCGCAAAGTCGTCACCCAGCCGCTGGAGGCCGGTGCGAAAGTTATCCATGGCATTGCAGCAGGCGATTTGACGCAGAGAATCGATATCAAGTCGACCAACGAAATTGGAAAAATGCTGTTAGGGCTGAAAGACATGAATGACAGTCTGGTGCGGATTGTCGGCGAAGTGCGCTCCGGCACCGAGACCATAGCCACCGCGTCGAGCCAGATCGCAGCCGGCAATCTCGACCTGTCTTCGCGCACCGAACAACAAGCGAGTGCGCTGGAAAAAACCGCCTCTTCGATGGAAGAACTGACGTCGACCGTCAAGCAAAATGCCGAGAATGCGCGCCAGGCCAACCAGCTGGCCGCATCGGCATCGAACGTGGCCGTCAAAGGCGGCGCCGTAGTATCGCAAGTAGTCGATACGATGTATTCGATCAATGAATCGTCCCGGAAAATCGTCGACATCATCGGCGTTATCGACGGCATCGCGTTCCAGACCAATATTCTGGCGCTGAATGCGGCAGTCGAGGCGGCGCGCGCCGGCGAACAAGGCCGCGGCTTCGCGGTGGTCGCCACCGAAGTGCGCAGCCTCGCGCAGCGCAGCGCGTCCGCCGCCAAGGAAATCAAGGCGCTGATCGACGACTCGGTGCACAAGGTCGACCAGGGCAGCCGGCTGGTCGACCAGGCCGGTGCGACGATGGAAGAGATCGTCAGTTCGGTCAAGCGAGTGGCCGACATCATGAGCGAAATCACTGCCGCCAGCCAGGAGCAGAGCGACGGCATCGAGCAAGTGAACCAGGCGATCGGCCAGATGGATGAAATGACGCAGCAAAATGCGGCGCTGGTCGAACAGGCGGCGGCGGCGGCGCTGAGCATGCAGGGCCAGGCGGCCTCGCTGGCGCAAGCGGTGAGCGTATTTACGCTCGGCAATGAAGCGCAGGCTGCGCACGGCCGGGCCGTGCAGATTGCCGCACCTTCCCGCCCTGCCCCGCGGCGCACCGCGCTGGCGCCGAAGACCCCGTCGCGCGCGGTCGCCAAGCCCGCCAGCGCCAACAGCGACGAGTGGGAAGAGTTTTAAGCGTTAGCGCAAGTCGCATGAAAAAAGGGAGCCGAAGGCTCCCTTTTTGATTGTGCCAGATCCGGCAGCGGCATGCGAATATACTCTAGTCCGTATTATATAAAGGCCTTTTCTTATATGCGGAAATGCCTGTATTTATAAACATACTCCGTCATAAACGCATATTCGAACAACTACCCTGCCGGCTTGACCTTCAATTGCAATTTGTTATTTCGATACTTCTTTATTGAAGGCCGCTACCCCTGCCATGATCTCGGCTTTGGCATCTTCCGGGCCTGCCCATCCTTCGATTTTTACCCATTTTCCTTCTTCGAGATCTTTGTAATGCTCGAAAAAATGCTGGATTTGGCGCAGCCGTAATTCATTCATGTCTTCCGGTTTCTGCCAGTGCGAATATATCGACAGAATCTTGTTCACTGGCACCGCCAATACCTTGGCATCTTCACCGCCATCGTCCGTCATTTTAAGTACGCCAATTGCACGGCAACGTACTACTACGCCTGGGATAAGAGGGAATGGTGTAATTACCAGTACATCGACCGGATCGCCATCGCCGGCAATGGTGTTAGGAACATAGCCGTAGTTGCATGGATAGTGCATGGCGGTGCCCATGAAACGGTCAACAAAAATCGCACCGGAATCCTTATCCACTTCGTACTTGATCGGATCGGCATTCATCGGGATTTCGATGATAACGTTAAAATCGTTGGGCAAATCGCGGCCGGCAGGGACTTTGTTCAGGCTCATGGTGCTTTCTCGAGAAGTGGGGAAATGTAATTAACGGATAATTATAGCGGTTTTCAGTAGCGTATTTTGCATTGCAACATAACAGACTTACAGCCAAATTACAGCACGGTGGCCAGCGCGCACAAGCGGTAATGTTCAGCTGCCGGTCCGGGATGGTTCAGTGCATCGTGCAATTGCGCCAATTTCAAATGGGCTTCACGCACCGATGCCGGATCGATCGTATCCGAAAGCGCCTGTTCCAGATAACGTTGCGCCTTGCCCCATAGCTTTTGTTTCAGGCACAAATCTCCGAGAGTAAGTGCAAGCTCGGCATCAGTTGGGCGTTTTTTGATCCATTCCTCGCAATATTCGATCTGCGCCAGCAATGCCGGCTCCCCTTCGGAAGCCGCAGATTCGCGATATGCGCGCACCAGGCGCTCATCCCAGGTCGAACTCAATGCTTTTTCTACGACCTTGCGGGCATCGTTATGCAAACCACGCATATTGAATGCAGCTGCAGCACGTACGGCGACGAATGGTTTTTGTTGATCTTCAACAGGAATACTCTTCCATACGCGCCGGATCGATTCCGCATCGTGACTGCTATTGGACAGCGCATCTTCGTACGCCAGTTCGCGCAGACGGTGCGACAGCGCAGGATGCAGCGCTTTGTTCTTATCCAGCGTGTGCACCAGACGCAATACCTCGGGCCAGTTCTTGGCTTGCTGGTTGGCTTTCAGCGCCAGACGCAGCGCATGAATATGCCTTGTACTGCTGTTATTGAGTTCTTTTACCGCCTCCAGTGCAGCGTCGGATTGATGCTCGTCCACCAGCAATTCAATTGTCGTCATCAGGCGTGCCGTCTTGAGCGACTGATCGTCCTGCGTCTTGGATAACCAGTCATCGCGACGTGCGGACTGGCGCATCCAGTGTGCAGCCCGGGCACCGATCAAAGCGGCCAAACCTGCATTTTCCGGTAAGTCGGCAGCCAGTGCGGCCGCTTTTTCCGCATGGCCAAAACGGCCTTCGAAAAGCGCTTTCAATGCATCACGCAGGGCCTGATTGCCAGCGCGCTCGCGCCGCTCGCGGCGATAGGCGGCAACCCGACCGGGCATTTCTCTGGTCATGCGGATAGCGTGCAGCACGACGTACAGCAGCAAGAACACCAACGCAACAAGCAGCAGGAAAAAATTCAGCGACAAATCGATCCGGTGCGGCGGATAAAACAATACAACGTTGCCGATATTGAAGCGGGCCGCAACAGCCAATCCGATGGCAATGGCGAACAATAAGAGAAGCCGGAGGAAGAAGCTCATGGATTATTGCTTCGCTTTGTAGTTGCGCACTGCAGTAAGGCTATTGGTCAAGGTCGGCATCTCGATTACAAGGGTGCTGCCCTGCACTTGCTTGAGCAAGGCTTGCACTGTTTGCGTACGTTTGGCGCGGGTATCGAAATATTTAGCTACCGCATCTTGTGCGGCGCTCATGTCGCTACGAAACGCAGATTCGTTACGCGACAGCAGTGCCAGTCGGGCATTGAGCAGACGTAACTTGAGATTTTCCTTGGCGTAATATGCCTGCGTCGGCGACAGCAATAGTGCATCGGGTTCTTCCACGTTGCGTATGCGTATCAATTGCTGCACATCGCCCCACATTTCGGTTGAAAGCTTTTGCCATACATTTTCTAATTTCAGCAGCCATGCAGCCCTGTCATTTTGATTGACGGATTTTGCGCTATCGACCTTGGCAGTTTTAGCCGTATTTTTGGGTTTGGGTTCCAGCGCTGGCGGCTTTTCATCTGCCAGCATCGGCATTGTGTCGATTTGCCCAATGATGCTATCAAGACGCAACGCAATTCCGGCCAAGTCCAGATTTGGCAGGGATTTCAGTTTGTCGAGATCGATTGCAATAGCACGGCGTATTTGAATGAACTGCGGCTGGTCCGAATGTGCTAGCCGGGTATCGGCATTTTGCAGCGCAATCAATGCTCCCGCCACATTCCCCGCCAATTGCAATTGCTGGCTGGCTGTGGACAATACCTGCTCGATTTCAGCCAACGCCCATTCATCGCGTGTCCGGGAAAGATTCTGATACAGCTGCTCCAGCGCCAATTGCTGACTCTGCCCTTCTATCTGCTTGCTCTCCAGCACATTTACCTTGGCCTGGATTTCTTTCAGGCTTTCCGAGCCGGTTTTGGCAACCAACCGGGTTTCGCTATTGAGCATGTCTGCGCTTTGCAACCGGCGCGCCAGTTCCTGGCGCAAGCTGCCCAGCTCGGTCTTCGTGGTCCACCATTGTGCTGCCAACAAAAGCAGCAGCACGAAGAATCCGATCGGCAACAGCAATGGCATCGATTTATTGCGACGGATCACGCTATCAAGCTTGGCTGGAGAATTGTTTTCCAGAAGATTCGGGGTCTCATTCATGGCTCGATTGTAACGCGGCTAATAATCGTTCGTCCCCTGATCCGGTCAAGGTCACATTATTGAAATTCAAGTTTTGGGCAACTTCTGCAATACGGCTATGCGGAACGATCAGATGTTGCTGTTGCATTTTCACCACGCCATCTGCGCCAGCCATCTGCTCCACCATGCTGAGCAATATGCGCAAGGCTTCGGAGCTAGTGATGATCCAATCGCATTGAGCGTCCAGCAAACCTTGCAATTGCGCCAGCAGCGCTGCATTCGGCTGCGGTGCAGTGCGCCGGTAAGCGGCAATCTGCGTAATGCTGGCGCCGTGTTGCCGCAACGCGTCCGATAACAGTTCGCGCCCGCTTTCGCCGCGCACGATCAATACCTGCCTGCCGCGCAGTGCTTCGACATCCAGCACATCGAGCAAGGTTTGCGAATCGGTGCGCAGCGGGTCGCGCGGGCAATAAATGGTCGCATTAGTGTCGTTCACGCCATGCTCTGCCAACGCGGCGCGGCTGCCCTCGCCCACCACCGCAATGGCGACGCCGGCCGGCCACTGCGACAAATGGGCAAACGCTGCATGAATCGCATTCGGGCTTACGAACGCCACCATCGCGAATCGTGTCAGATCGGCCAGCATCGCTTGCAATGCGGTGCTATCCGGCAAAGGATGGATTTCCAGCAAAGGGAATACAACGGCAGTGCGGCCGAGTTCCGTTACCTGTTGCGCCAGCGATCCTGCCTGCGCAACCGGACGGGTTATGACGACCGGTTTACTCATTCGGCGACATCATCGGGAGCGCACGCAGCAAGTATCCCGGCTGCATCCTGCGCGTGCAGAGCCTGGGCCACCTGACGCGCGAGCTCCTCGGGCGCATCAGCGGGACCAAAGGCCTCTGCGGTTGCCATCCGCTGGCCGTCCGGTGTAGCGACCATTGCACGCAAGCGCATGGTGGCTCCGTCCAGCGTAGCAAATGCAGCCAGCGGAATCTGACAACTGCCGCCAAATACCCGCGATACTGCGCGCTCGGCCAGTACCGCCTGGGTAGTTGCCGGGTGCGCCAGCGGAGCAAGCCAGGCTTTCAGGTCTGCGCGTTCGGATTGAATTTCGATCGCCATTGCACCTTGGCCGGCAGCAGGCAAGCTTTGCTCGGGTTCCAGCAGGCAGCGGATGCGTGCCGCCGCGCCGAGCCGCATCAAGCCCGCGGCGGCCAGAATAATGGCCGCGTATTCGCCGCGATCGAGCTTGCCCAAGCGGGTATCGAGGTTGCCGCGCAACGGCCGTATTTCCAGATGCGGGTAGCGTGCAGCGATCAATGCTTGCCGGCGCAAGCTGCTGGTGCCCAGTACCGCGCCGTGCGGCAATGCATCTAGCGACGCGTAATCATTGGAGACGAAAGCATCGCGCGGATCTTCGCGCTGCATCACGGCTGCCAGGCAAAAACCGTCCGGCAATGTCATTGGCACATCCTTGAGCGAATGCACGGCGAAATCGGCGCGCCCTTCGCTCATCGCGACTTCCAGCTCCTTGACGAACAACCCCTTGCCGCCCACTTTGGACAGCGCGCGATCCAGAATTTGGTCGCCACGAGTAGTCATTCCGAGAATTTCAATGCTGCACTGCGGATATAATTCAGACAAACGGGTACGCACATGCTCAGCCTGCCACATGGCAAGACGGCTTTCGCGCGAGGCGATTATCAACTTGGAAGGAGGGGATACTTTTAACACGAGCTCTTTCGATGAATTGTTTTCAATGAATCATTTCGATTCAACCGGCTTGGATAAATTTAAAATCCTTATTGTTGCGTAAATTCTTCGGCGCAAATTCTATCATGCGCCACCTTGCCAAACATGGCCCAAAGCCATTTCCATCACTTGACCCACACTGATCACATCCGTTAACTATGGCTAAAAAAACCAGTACCAGGCAGCCCCCCAACAAACCTGCAATCGACAAGGACGCCCCGCTCAAGGAAGACATACGACTGCTGGGCCGCCTGCTGGGCGATGTGCTGCGCGACCAGGAAGGCGATGCCGTTTATGATGTGGTGGAAACCATACGCCAAACAGCGGTGCGTTTTCGCCGCGATGCGGAAACCCAGTCCGGCGCCGATCTCGACAAGCTGCTCAAGAAATTGACGCGCGACCAGACCAATACGGTAGTGCGCGCTTTTTCCTATTTCTCGCATCTGGCCAACATCGCCGAAGACCAGCATCACAACCGCCGTCGCCGCGCGCATTTGCTTGCCGGTTCCGCGCCGCAACAGGGCAGCATCGCGTTTGCCTTGTCCAAGCTCGACGATGCCGGCGTATCCGGCGACACCATCCGTAGTTTTTTCGACCAGGCGCTGATTTCTCCGGTGCTGACCGCGCATCCGACCGAAGTGCAGCGCAAAAGCATTCTGGATGCGGAACGCGAAATCGCCCGCCTGCTGGCCGAACGCGACCGTCCGATGACGCCGAAAGAGCTGGCCGGCAACACCGAACTGCTGCATGCGCGCATTGTCACGCTATGGCAAACCCGCATGCTGCGCTACTCGAAGCTGACCGTAGCCGACGAAATCGAAAACGCGCTGTCGTATTACCGCATCACCTTCCTGCAGGAACTGCCGGGCCTGTATAACGACATCGAAACTGAAATCGCCACCCAGTTCCCGTCCAAAACCAGTCCCTCCGACGCACCCGCCTATGTGCAAATGGGCAGCTGGATCGGCGGCGACCGGGATGGCAATCCGAACGTCAATGCCGACACCATGCAGCATGCGCTGGGACGTCAGTCGACCACCATCATCGAGTTTTATCTGGGCGAAATCCACCTGCTCGGGGCAGAACTCTCCAGTTCCACCCTGTTAGTCGATGTCTCGCCGCAATTGCAAGCGCTGGCCGATGCCTCGCCCGACACTTCGGCCCATCGCACCGATGAGCCTTACCGGCGCGCGCTGGTCGGCGTGTATGCAAGATTGGCCGCGACCGCACGCGCGCTGGGAGTGGTCAACATCCTGCGTCATGAAATCGGCCATGCGGCGCCCTACGCAACCGCCACCGAACTCACCCATGACCTCAACATCGTGGCCAATTCGCTGAAATCGCATCATGCTGCCGTCTTGATCAAGCCGCGCCTGTCGGTCTTGAAACGGGCCACGGAAATTTTCGGCTTTCATCTTGCCACGCTGGACATGCGCCAAAGTTCAGACGTGCATGAAAGCGTGCTGGCTGAGTTGTTCGCACGCTCCGAGGTGGAAAAAAATTACGCCGCACTGAACGAAGAACAGAAAATCGCCTTGCTGCGTCACGAATTCGTTCAACCGCGTCTGATGTATTCGCCTTACATCGAATACTCGGATCAGACCAATTCAGAACTGTCGGTGCTGCGCGCGGCGCGCGAGATCCGCCACCGCTTCGGCGATCGCGCAATCCGCAACTACATCATTTCGCATACGGAAACCGTATCCGACCTGCTCGAAGTGCTGCTGCTGCAAAAAGAAACCGGTTTGCTGCGTTCGCAATCCCCTGCCGACACCCTGGCGTCGGGCGAAACCAGACACGATCTGATGGTCATTCCGCTGTTTGAAACCATTCCGGATCTGCGCCGCGCCAGCGCCATCATGGAGGAATTCATGGCGTTGCCGGAAGTCGCGCAGCAACTGGCGCAACAAGGCCAACTGCAGGAAGTCATGCTGGGTTATTCGGACTCCAACAAGGATGGCGGCTTTCTGACTTCCAACTGGGAACTGTACAAAGCCGAAAACGCACTGGTCAAGGTATTCGATCAGGCCGGCGTCAAACTGCGCCTGTTCCACGGTCGCGGCGGCACGGTGGGACGCGGCGGCGGCTCCAGTTACGAAGCGATCCTGGCGCAACCGCATGGCACCGTCAACGGCCAGATCCGTCTGACGGAACAGGGCGAAATCATCGCCTCCAAGTTCTCGAACGCCGAAATCGGCCGCCGCAATCTGGAATTGCTGGTGGCGGCAACGCTGGAAGCCAGCCTGATGCCGGCGGTGTCCGATGCGCGGCAAGCCAAAAAGCTGCAGGAATTCGAACGCGTGATGGGCGAATTATCCGATCGCGCGTATGCGGCCTACCGCAACCTGGTATACGAAACACCGGGCTTCACCGATTATTTTTTCTCGGCCACGCCGATTGCCGAAATCGCCGAACTCAACATCGGCTCGCGCCCTGCCTCGCGTAAATCGACCCGCCGGATCGAAGACTTGCGGGCCATTCCGTGGGGCTTCTCGTGGGGTCAGTGCCGTCTGTTGCTGCCGGGCTGGTATGGTTTCGGCAGCGCGGTAGCGGAATGGATGAGCGAAGGCGACGAAAAAGCGCAAGCCAAAAAAGTCGCTACCCTGCGCGCAATGTTCCGCGAATGGCCGTTCTTTGCCACGCTGCTGTCGAACATGGATATGGTGCTGGCCAAAACCGACCTCGCGGTGGCTTCCCGCTATGCAGGGCTGGTGGCTGACAAAAAACTGCGCAACAGCGTCTTCAAACGGATTGTGGCCGAGCATGAGCGCACCACCGAATGCCTGGAATCGATCACTGGCGCCACCGAACGCCTGTCCAGCAATCCGTCGCTGGCGCGCTCGATCCAGAACCGCTTTGCCTACCTCGACCCGCTGAACCATTTGCAGGTCGAACTCATCAAGCGGCATCGCGCTACCGCTACCGTTCCCAACAAGATCGATGGACGCGTCCACCGCGGCATTCACTTGTCGATCAACGGCATTGCGGCAGGATTGCGTAATACCGGTTG
>Ga0366773_1103_pt1 | contig 10296 bp, 6 predicted proteins | sample BONcelHN113001D8_FD_207071 | JGI IMG/M metagenome (GOLD analysis project Ga0366773, IMG submission 207071) | Enriched cells from coal bed in the Powder River Basin, Montana, United States - BONCAT cells N11 rep2 HSBNCT.N11.300.1.D8 ...
GCCGCGGGGGCAGCTCTGCGCACCGGGCGGCACCCATTCGTGGGCGCCGATGTCGATCTCTCCGCATTGCGGCCGGGCCACGCCGTCGAGATCGGTTGTCGGCGCATTGGTTCTTCGTCCGGCGTCCACCGCTGGGGATTCGGCGGTCAAGCGGTAGTCGCCGGCTCCCGACGCATCATACCGTGCGAACTTGGGGTCGGCGCTCACCGTGCCGGTCGGCACCAGCCCGTTGCGCAGTCGCAGGTTCATCCGGTTCCAGAAGACAAGATTGTTGCTGTAGATGTTGTTCAGGCCGGTGTCGCCATATTCCAGAATCCCGGCGTCGTTGTCGTAGACGATGTTGTTGGAAACCTGCGAGTGGTCGTTCGGGCCGCGCGTATGGTAATAATCACCGCCGCCGATCATGATGCCGGTGCGGCTTGCGAACACCGTGTTGTTGATGATCCTGACGTCGCGGGCGTCGTGCCATGTGCTGATGGCGTCGCCTGACACCTGATAGACCATGTTGTTCTGCACCTGACCGGATGTCGACATATAGATGCCATGGACCAGACCGTTGGGGCGGCTGGAGGGGCCGATGTTGTAGACGACGTTGCCGGTCACGCTGATGTCGGTGTCGCCGAAATAGCCGTCGCCCAGAATGCCCCCGCCGCCCACGTTGCCGCGATGGGCGGCTTTCATCGCCACGGTATCGCGCACGATGTCGTGGACCTTGTTGTTCTGGATTACCGAGCCGGTGCCGGTCGTGTAGATGCCCGAAAGCCAACGCATGCCGCCCTTTGGCTCGCGGCCGTCGATCTCGAAACCGTCGATGATGACGTGATCGCCCCGGTTGTCCCAGGCTTCGATTTTGGTGTTGCCTGCCTCCGGAATGATCTTGGCGCCCCATTTCACGACCGACTGATAATGGATCGGTGCCTCGGCCGTGCCGTTCGCCCTGGTCTGGAAACCGCCGACGTAGATCCCCGGCGCCACATGCACCGTGGTGCCGGGCCGGGCAACCTCGGAGGCGCGGGTGATACTCCGGAACGGTGAACCCGGCGTGCCGGAATTGAGATCGGAACCGTTGAGGGAGACGTACAGGTCGGCGATCAGGTCGGCCATCATGGCGTCGTTCCGTTGTTCCGCGGCCCCGCCCTCCGGGACAAAAGACCGCCAGTTTTGTTTTCTTACTGTACTGCGGGGAACCGGGGCGTTGAAGCGGCGCAAAAGAAGAGGATGCTCGCGGATCCCGCCGGGAGCGATCGGTCAGGATGGCGGCACCCGGTCGGGACCGATCCGGCATGGCATCGTGCGCTGCAACCCGATCATCAGCGCCAGCATGGCGAAATAGATCCGGCTTTCCGCGAGATACCCCTGCACGGTCGTGTGCGAAAGGAACTCCATGAAAAACATCAGGGCGATGGCGGCGTCCACCCAATCGGACTCCCCGTTCCGGGCGACGCGGTAGCAAGCCAACACGGCCATGGCCAGCACGGGAAAGAAAAGCACTCCCCCGGCCAAGCCCATTTCCATCAGGATTTCCAGCGCCAGATTGTGCGGAAAGTCCGAACTATGCTGGAGGCGGAACTCACCCATGCCCCACCCCAGCAGCGGCTTTTCCAACCACCGCCGAAAGGCGAGTTCCCGCCCTTCGGCGCGGACGTCGAGGGAATTGGTGCTCTCGTGGGAAAGTTGGAGCGACAAGCGTTCAAGCGTGTAAAGCTGCTCCGTCGCACCGCTGAAGCCCTTGACGGCGACAAGGCCGATGTAGCCGGCCCAAGCGGTGGCGACCAGCACCACCAGAAACAACAGAAGCCGTCTCGTGCCGGTCGCCAGCCGATTGGGGCACAAAAGAAGCCCGACGGCTGCCACCGGAACGCTGAGCACCGAAAAGACCAGAGGGCCGCGCGCGCCGATCAGCGTCAGCCCGAACAAGGCCGCGACCGCACCGGTGATCGCCAGGACCAACAGGCGGGCCGGCCCATAAAGGGCGAGCGGCAGACAGACGAAGAACAGATAACTGGCGTGAGTGGCGTATTCGATATAGTTGTTCCCCTGGATTCGACCAGTGAATTGAAGCTCCCGCATGTCCACGCCGACAATCCAGCGATGATAGGAGTAATACAGCAGAAGAAGGCTGCTGAACCCGATGATCAGCCGTAACATGCGTGCCCGGCGCTCGCGGTCCTGCGCCAGGACACTGACGAAGAAATAACCGGTCATACCGACCAGGACGAAGCGCCACGTCTTATCGATGTTCTTGGGCTCGAGGCTGGACCAGAACACGCTGACGATGCCGAGGGCGCAGAAGCCCAGCATCAGCAGATCGGGCGCGTCCATCGGCAGCGGCTTCAAATGGCCGGTGATGCGGCGGACGACGATCAGGGCGAACGTCAGGGCGAAGAAGAACAGGGTTGCGTCGACCGGGAAGGACTGCAGTTCCGGCAACGACTTGAAGCGTCCGGAGAAGATGAACAGGACGAGGCTCGCCTCGATGGACAGAAGATCGCGGAGCAGCAAGTGAACCGGGGCCGCCCTGCCTTCCGGCCGAAGGCCCGCGTGCAACGTCGTTTCCATGCGCCCCCTTCCTCCCCGGTCCCCGGACCGCCGGTTCCCGCATGACATCATGTGTCGCGATGCACAAAGCACGAAAGAGACTGGAAAAAAGGATACGCCGAAGTACGATCTTATCGACGGTGCCGGAAGTTCCGGGCACAGCCCGAACCCGGCCGCCAAAGTTGGGAACGATGGCTCCCGTCTCACGACACCCCGAACTGCTCCTCCCACAGTGCCAGGCAGTAGAGGCGCCATTGGCCTGCGCGGTCCAGGCGGCGGTAGCCCTCGCGGACACGGTTCCGGTCGCAGAAGCGGCCGACCAGCGGCGAACGCTCGACCATCCGCTCCATGATGCCGGCGTGCCGCGACAACCACATCGCGTCAGGCGCAGCGAAACCGATCTTGTTGCGGCGCCACGCGATGTTTTCCGGCAGCACATCCATCATCGACCGCCGCACCACCCATTTCGACCAGCCGTCGCGCATCTTCAGGGTCGACGCCAGCGCGATGCTGTGCTCGACCAGGCGGTGGTCTAGGAAGGGCAGACGCGTCTCGACGGAATGTGCCATGGCGTTCTTGTCCTCGAACCGCAGCAGCGGGGGCAGGCCGGTGTTCTCGACCTCCAGCGTTTGCAGGCTGCGCAGATCCAGGCAGGCCCGCGCGTACTGCCGCAGCCAGTCCGGCATCGGCGGGCGTGGGCTGAGATGCCGTGAACGCCCGAGATAGTGGAGATAGCGCAACGCCGGCGACAGATCCCGCACGGCCAGCGCCGCGAAGCGCAGGCTGGTCATGTTGACGTTGTTGCGCACCATCTGGCGCTGCCAGCGCAGGGCCTCGCGCGCACCCTGCTGGCGCCACACGGCCAACCCGTAGGCGCAATAATAGCGGTCGTAACCCAGCAGGATCTCGTCGGCCCCCTGCCCGTCCAGCAGCACGACGATGCCGTTCTCGCGCGCGGCCCGCATGACGAAGGACTGCATGCAAACCGACGGCGAGGTGAAAGGCTCCTCCTGCTGGCGGATCACGGCCGGCAAGGTGTCGCGGAAATCCTGGTAGACCGGCCGCGTCCGGATCCAGTTCAACCCACCGGCGCGGACCACCTCCTCGGCATAGACCTCCTCGCTGTTGGCGGGATCCTCGCTGATTGCGGTGATGGCGCCGAAGGGCGTGCTGCTCCCGCCGCCGTTCAGCCGCGCGGCCAGCAGCGACACGCTGGAACTGTCCAGCCCGCCGCTGAGACAGGTTCCCACCCGCACGTCGGAGCGCAGCCGCAGGCGGATCGAATCCTCGAACACCCGGCGGAACTCCTCCACCGCCTCCGCCCCGTTGCGGTCCCCGACTCCGCTCAGCCGGTCGGCCAGACTGTAATAGCGGTGGATCGTGCAGCGGTCGGATTTCAGGTCGTGGATCAGGTAATGGCCGGCGGCGAGATTGAGGACGCCGCTGAAGAAGGTTTCGGTAGACTGCAACGGCACGCCGGCCAGCAGATACTCCGACACGACCGACGGATTCGCGCTGACCGTCCCGACCAGTGGCAGAAGCTGTCTGATCTCCGACCCGAAGGCGAAGCAATCCTCGGTCCGAACATAGTGGAACGGCTTTTCACCGAACCGGTCGCGGGCGGCGAAGATCAGATCCTTGTCGGTGTCGTGCAGGGCGAAGGACCACATGCCGTTCATGCGCGTCAGGCAGTCAGGTCCCCAGGCCGCGTAGGTCGCCAGCAACACCTCGGTGTCGGACTGGCTGCGGAACCGGTGGCCCAGCGCCTCCAACTCCTGGCGCAACTCGACGAAATTGTAGATCTCACCATTGTAGGTGACGATGTGGCGACCATCGGCGGAGGTCATCGGCTGGTGGCCGCCCGGCGACAGGTCGACGATGGCCAAGCGGCGGTGGCCGAACGCCACCCGGCCGTTGCGGTAGAATCCCTCGCCGTCGGGGCCACGGTGGCGGACGGCGTCCGTCATCTCCTTGATGCGGCTGCCGATGTCGATTTTTCCGGTGAACCCGACAATTCCTGCGATCCCGCACATGATGCGCGACTCTCCAGCTGTGAGTTGGTGGCCGGGTTCACGTCCTCGTGTAGTATTTCCGGAAGCCGGCCGAGAACATGGCGGAATCCCCGTAGTCGTGGAGCCGGTACTTGCGCCCGTCCACCTGCGACAGGATGACGCCGTCCACCGGGATGCGGTCGTCCGACAGGCGCTGCATCGCGCTGACGAAGGTCGAGATCCGAGTGGAGCGCCAGCGCACGATCATCAGCGTCCGGTCGGCGAGCCGCGCCAGAATGTGCGCGTCGCAGGCGGCGAGCACCGGCGGCGAGTCGATGATGACCGCGTCGTACATCACCGCCAGATCGCTGACCAGCTCCTGCAGGCGCGGCGACTGGAGGACGTCGGAAGGCGAGGCGACATTCTGGCCGGCAGTGATGATCTCGGCGCCCGACGCAGTGTCGGTCCGCATGACCTCGCTCAGGCTGTGCCCGCCCATGACGCATTCCGTCAATCCCGGACCACGGTTCATCCCGAAGATCCGGTGCACGGTGGGCGCCCGCAGGTCGGCGTCGATGATCACTGTCTTGCGCCCCGACAGCGCCAGCATACGCGCCAACGAGGAGGCGGCGCTGCTCTTGCCCTCCTCCGACACCGACGAGGTGAACAGCAGAACCTTCGTCGTCGGCTCGCCCAGCCCGGTGCGCAGAGCCAGGGAACGCAGATGCTCTATGAACATGCTGTCGGTTTCATCCACCACATGCTCGGCCGGCGGCCGGCGGCGCCACCGGCGGCGGTCGGCGATCGGCAGGGCGCCGACGACGCGCACCGGAGTCATGCGGCGGATCTGTGACAGGCTCTGGACGGTGTTGTCGGCACGTTCCAGCAGAAGTGCCAGGACGCCGCCACCGCCTGCCGACAGCACGAAGGCAGTCGCCAGCATGGCGAGGGTCGGCGGGAAGCTGGTGGACGGCGGCACGACGGCGCGCGAGATCACCTGCGTGTCCGGTCCGTGCAGCTTCAGGTAATCGATCTGCGCGTTGGCATTGTTCAGGCGCGCCGCGAGTTGCGGCAGCAGGGTCCGCTTGGCCTCCACCTCGCGCTCCATGACGCGGACGTCGACCTCCGACGCGTTGGCCTTGGCCATCTGCTCGTTCAGAAGATTGACCTGGTGACGCAGGCCCTCCTCGTTTGTCTTGGCGATGGCGACTGCGTTCAAGCGTGAATTCTGGATTTTCTGTACCTCGTCACCGATGCGGGAACGCAGGTCGCGCAGTTCGGTGCGCGCCGCGATCAGTGCCGGGTGGTTGTCCCTGTAGCGGATTGAAAGCTGCCCGACCTGTGCGCTGGCGACCGCCGCCGCCTCCTGCAACCGCTGGATCAGCGGCGAATCCAGCACCTGCGCCGCTGATTCCGACCCGGTGCCGCTACGCACCGATTGCGCTTCGGCGAACTGCGCCTCTGCGCGCAGCCGCTCGGCGGTTGCGCCGATCAGCTGTCGGTTGAGTTCGGTCATGCGGTCGGCCAGCGCCTTGATGTTGGAATCGGAGTGTAGCCCCAGCGCGATCCGCGTTTCCTCGAGCTGGCGTTCCGCGTCGCGAATGTCCCGGTTCAGGTCGGCGATCTCCTGCGTCAGGCTCCTGCCCAGCGCCTCGGCGGCACTGACCTCCTGGTCACGCTTCTGAGCGATAAAGTGATCGGCGACGGCGTTGGCGATCAACGTGGCGCGTTGCGCATCCTCGGACCGGAACCGGATGCTGATGACGCGCGATGCATCGCTTGACGTTGCCTCCAGTCGGCGCTGGAAGCCGTTGACGATTTCGTCGCGCGTGTTCCGATGCAGCGCCTCTACCCGCCAGAATTCGGAAGCGCCCGCTTCGAATGGCAAAAGCGACAGAGCCGGCCCAGCCCAGTCGGCCACCAGCGCATTCAGCCTTTTGGACAGGCTGGGCCGCAGGGACGGGTTGAATTCGGCGATCCGGTGAAGCTCCAGACGATCCACCACGGCTTCGGCCAGGACACGCGACTGTACGATGGCTATTTCATTCTTGCGCGCAGATTCCTCCGACGGCGGAAGCGCTCCCGGCTGGGTCGTGTCGCCCATCCAGCTCAGCTCGCGCGGATTGAACATGATGTCCGCCTCGGCCTCGTAGAGCGGCGTCATCAGCCGGCCGACGAGGAACGTGGCCGTCATCGCCGTGCCGATCAGAAACAGGATCATGAAACGGCGCCGCTTCAAGGCGCCGATGGTATCGATCTCCCTGGCCGTGCCCCCTCCCTCTTGCCGGATGTACGGTGCCGGATCGCGAACTTCGGAGTGCACGATCTCGTATTTGTTCATGACCTTCCCCATTTCACCATGCCTGAAGAGGCGCAGCGCCGGCCGGCAGGACCAATCCACGCACCGCGTGCTGATTTGTTTTCTTATCTCTCCCGAACTCAGCACACCCGCAGTCAACAAACCCGAGTTCAAAGGGCTCAAACTCATCGGGTTGGGACGGGTGCCGGCTCGGGAAGCGGGATCCGGAAGCCGATCTTCTTAGATAGAGGCAAACATAAACTTCCAAAAGAAGCACTGCAAACACAAAAAGACGGCTTTACCCGGATACTCCCGGCCGGTCGAGGAGGCGTCCGATATGGGCATGGCCTCCGCACCGGAATCGCTCTAACTCTTTCTTTCCGGCATGGCGGGCATCCTTATTTTCCACAACCTGCATGCATCCTTATGTTTACAGAAAGAGAAAGGATAACATAACATAGACAAGCCAAACGGGAATGTCCGCCTGCCGGCGCTCCCATGGGTGAAAGCACCTTTCCGAAAATCTGAGCAAAAACAACAGCTCATGGCGCCAGGCCGCACCAGGGGCCGAAAAACGGGCACCAATGGAGGAACGCATGAAGGGAGTGATTCAATGTGGGGGGAAGGGCATGCGGCTCCGCCCCTACACGATGGTCCTGCCCAAACCACTCATGCCCGTCGGATCGAAACCCGTCCTCGAGCTTCTGCTGAAGTGGCTTCGCCGCAACGGCGTGAAGGACGTCTACATCACCACGGGCTATCTCGGCCATCTGATCCGCACCGTGTGCGGCGATGGCCGCCAGTGGGGCATGAATATCCATTATACCGAAGAGATCGAACCGCTGGGAACGGTGGGGGCGCTGCAACTCCTGAAGGAGCAGTTGGATGAAACCTTCCTGGTCATCAACGGCGACGTGCTGACCGACCTCAACCTTGACGCCTTTTCCGACCATCACCGGCGGAAGGGCGCGATGCTGACCATAGCCACATCGAGCAGGACCATTCAGACCGACTTCGGCATCATCGAGGAAGCCGGCAACTTCGTCACCCGGTTCCAGGAAAAGCCGTCCCTGTCGCATCTGGTCAGCATGGGTGTCTACTGCATGGAGCCCGACGTGCTGTCCTACATCCCCGTCGGCGTGCCGTTCGGGTTCGACAACCTGATGTCCTGCATGATGGCGTCGCGCGAACCTGTCGCCACTTTCCAGCATGGCGGATTGTGGCTCGACATCGGCCGGGTCGACGATTTCCAGAAGGTTCAGGAAATGACGTGGGACGAGCAGTGGTCGGCGTTCGAGACCCGCGCAGTCGCGTGATCGCCGCCTGACCGCCCCCTGACCGCCGCGCGCTGAAGACCGCGCAGGCCGCCGGCCCGCAATCCCGGATTCCGGAGTGACGTCATGCTGCTGGTAGCCAAGCCGATCCTGGGCGAGGAGGAGAAGGCCGCGCTTGCCGCCGTCGTCGAGGACGGCTGGATCACCATGGGCGAGCGCGTGCGCGCCTTCGAACGGGCGTTCGCCGGCGCGCACGGCGTCCGGGATGCCGTGGCGGTGTCCTCCTGCACGGCCGGCCTGCATCTGGTGCTCGCCGCCCTGGGTCTGGGGCCGGGGGACGAGGTGCTGGTGCCGGCGATGACCTTCGTCGCGACCGCTGCCAGCGTCCTGCATGTCGGGGCGACCCCGGTTTTTGTGGACATCGAGCGGTTGGACCTGCCGCTGATGTCGCTGTCCGACGCCGCCGCCAAATGCACCGGGCGCACCCGCGCGGCGATCCTCGTGCATTACGCGGGATATCTTCCGGACCGCGAGCGCTGGCGCGCCTTTGCCCAGGCGCACGGCGTAACACTGATCGAGGAACGTTTCGCGTGGCGTCATCTGTCGTCCTGCCGCCACGTTCTCGACGTGGCATGTGGCATCGGCGATTTCATGAGCATGCGGCCGCAGCAGACCATCGGCATCGACCTGAACCCCTGCAATGTCGAGTTTTGCCAGGAGCGCGGTTTGGACGCGCGTGTCGGTGATGCTCTCGATTTGCCCTTCGATGCGAACTCCTTCGACGGCGTTCATTCAGCGCAGGTCATGTTCGCCCTGGACCCGGGCAGGGCCACCCGATATCTGTCGGAATTGTTGCGGGTCACCCGTCCCGGCGGAACGATCGTCATTTCCAACCTGTGCGACGTGCACGACGTCTTCCAGTATCCCGAGGTGGCGCGGCCCTACCCACCGGAAGCCCTGTTCCGCATGATCCACGCCGCGTCGAGCCCCAACGCCGAGTTGGGAACAAGGCTCACCGGCGCCAGCCTGAAAGCCGTCCGTTTCCGCCGCCCTCCGCTGATCAACATCCGGCTGGCCGGTTCGGAACGGGCGTGGCATCTGTCCACGGTGCTGAACGCGCTGCAGTATGGCTGCGGACTGCGCAAGTTCTGGCGCATGCAGGGCTATACCGTAGTCCTCACCAAGAACCCGAACTCCTGAGAGACGGGCATGATGAACGATCTCCGTCCGCTCATCGAGGATTGCTGCGGTTGGAACCGGCGGATCTGGGCCGACGCCGTGGCGTTCGCGGTCACCGCCCTGCCGACGACGCTGGAGGGCAAGAGGGTTCTGGAAATCGGGGCGGGGAAGCATTCTTCCATCGCGCCGGCCTTCGCGGCCAAGGGTGCGACGGTCTTCTGCTCCTACTATGGGCAGCCCCGTCACGAGGTCGAGAATGGCTGGCTCCGGCTCGTTTCCGAAAAATACGGGCTGAAAGGAATTGCGCTGCTGGAAATGGACATGCACCGCCTGAACGGGCACTACGACGTAATCGTCCTGAAATCGGTCCTCGGCGGGGTCTGTCGGGGCGACGATTACAAGAGGATGCGCAGCGTGATCGACGGTCTGATGGACCATCTCACAGATGATGGGATCATCCTGACGATCGATAACGGCTATGTCGGTCCGTTCATCCGGTTTTTCAGGCTGGCCGGCGCCGGAAAGAACCGCTGGACCTATTTCAAGCAGGACGAACTGCGGGCTAGCCTTGCCGATTACCACATCGAATCGCAAGGGTTCGGATTCCTGAATTTTGGTGCGGCCCGCTTCCTGTTCCGCCGAGACCTGGAATTTCTGGAAACCGTGAACGACGCGATCCACACGTTCGACACCGCGTTGCTTCGTTTGTTCAACCCTCGCCAGCGGGCCGTCCTGTCTACGGTGATCCGCAAGAAAACGGTCGGCGACCACGCTGACGGGTGACCGGCACAGTCGCTCCGCATAGCCTGGAGTTGAAGAGTCTAATCAACTCTTTCGCATCATGGCGTGAGTCAGGAAGAGTCTATCAAAAGGAATGAATCATCTCCTTAAAGACTATAGATGAATCACGTTAAAATAGTAAAAGACATTATCAAGATGTTGCGACAGAGCAACGCGCGGCAAAAATGAAACAGATTTTCCGGTATTTTTCCCAAACATGTCCTACTTTAGCCCT
>Ga0366773_1105_pt1 | contig 10154 bp, 10 predicted proteins | sample BONcelHN113001D8_FD_207071 | JGI IMG/M metagenome (GOLD analysis project Ga0366773, IMG submission 207071) | Enriched cells from coal bed in the Powder River Basin, Montana, United States - BONCAT cells N11 rep2 HSBNCT.N11.300.1.D8 ...
CAGCACAAGGTCAAGGAACGATGCTGGAACTTGCAGCAGGAAACCAGGGCAAGATTGAATACTTCGTGGAGATTAAGGCCGATGCGGCAGCCTTTGCGGATATAAGACTAGAATTTTTGTCTACGCAAGGGGGAGGGCGGATTACATTCGCAGCTTTTGACAATAAGGGAAATCTTCTCGGAGAAACGGGCTCTATTTTTACAGGACAGTTGCCTTCTGACACTGCTCGCCAAAAGTGGCAGGATCGGCGTTATTATAACAATTATCAAGGAGGCTGGATCGAGGAAACTCATTATTTCTCCCAACTGTTAGCTGATTTGCCGCAGGCTGTTTCATCTGATGCAGTGACTTATCGTCTCAGCGTAGAAGTGAGTGAGGGGCAGCATGCTCTTATTTCTCAGTTTACGACGGGCATCGATATTGCGAAAGCTGTAGCACTGACTCCTAGTACGCTGCAATATGCTGTCAACCAGGGCGATTGGTTCACGATTGAAGCTGATGTGGAAAATCAAAGTCAAGAACTTCTGGAAAATGTGGCAGTGCGTCTTCAGGAACCTTATGGTTACGGTCTAGCCGCAGTAGATCAAGTTATAAAGACGATTCCACGTTTAGCCCCAGGGGAGAAACAACGCGTTAGCTGGCAGATTCAAGCCCAAAGACCTGATAGCGTAAACTTAAATCAGCCTTGGTCCGTTGGCTTTTGTGTAAATGAGGTGCTGTTATCGTCAAAAATCGGCGTGAAGGTAGCAGATACAAGACCAGGAAAAATCTTTTATGTAATGACCGAAGATTTAGAACCTATTGATGGTGCTGGTTATGCCAAAGCATGGGGGAATGCCAATGGGTGGCTGGACCCACAGGAATTTTTGGGACAAATGGTTTTTAAAGCGGAAAAAATCAATGAAATAGCCGAAAAGCATGGGGCAAAGTGGACCCATTATATTGCCTGGCCGGCTGTTAAAGCTGCTCAATGGGCTGCAGGTCAGTCAACTTTGGGTGAGTGGTCTAAGGTAGTAGCAGCAATAAAAAACTCTGTCATCCAAGAATCTGGAAAAGGCCATGAATATGGAATTCATATGCATTCCGATTATGACCCGTATCTGCCTGGCAATGTGCTGTCCTATAATGCTGCAGTTGACGGATTTTGGGCCAATCATTTAAAACATGGTTGGGCTCATTCTATAAAACATGAAGGAAATTTTAGCGACTATAACAGCCGAACTGGCATTTTATATCAGTATCAGTCAATCATAGATCAATTGTCGGCCAATTCTTCCCAAGGGCAGTTACTTACAGCTCGGGCAGGCTCTTTTGATTTTGGCAATGGCAGTGCACAAGAGGCAATGAGCACGAATGCGTACAAGAAAATTGGTCTATGGGGATCGAGTGATGCTGATGGAAATGCAGGAGGCATCACCTCAGGTGAATACGGACAGGAAATTTATTTTGGGACTGCTGATGATATTAATGCTCCTGCAAAGGATCTTCTAAAGTTAGGGGTAGTGGAATTTCGCCCCACACCAAAAGAACCCATTGCATATGATAGTCAAAGCGCATCCATCATGAATGGAAAAACAGATCAAGGCATGAACTATTTTACTGGGGGCAGTTCCAATGTAAAGCCGGGGGTGCATGCCATTGTCGGTTTCACACATGCTATGTTTATCATGGGACAGACAGATTGGCAAAGCCTTGAAGGAGGGCAATTTCAAGCTTTAGATGATCATTTGGCCTATATAAAAGAATCTTATGTCAGTAAAGGGTTATTAACCTTTGGAACTGCTAGTGAATTAGTGGCAGATTATTTGGATTATTACACACCTCAATTATTAGGGGTATATAGTGCAAAACAATCCGATCGATTTGGTGTTGCTGAATATAACATCCGGATGCTAGGGCGGGATATTCCTGTTGATGCGAATCATATTCATAGTGTAACTATGAAATATCCGTTGTACTTACGTGATAGTGCCTATCGAATCAGTATATTAAAAAATGGACAAACTATTTATAGTACTTGGGGACTGCCTACTCCCTTTAATGATATAATATTTACAGTAGATGATAAAACCGCTGTATATACTGTAAAAATATATCATAATGAACTTGCTGCCAAGTTTATAACGCAAATTCGTTCACTAAATGAAAAAATATTCAAAAAAAATTGACAAAAAGTATTTTTTCCCATTATATAGGAGGATATTTTTAGATTTGTGCGAATAAACATATAACATAGAACATAAACGGATATAAAGTAAATAAGGAGAGGCTAAGAATGTCTAATATCAAACATACAGTATTGGTTATTGATGATCAGCCAGGCATTAGAAGATTATTAATGGAAGTTCTAAGCGAAGAAGGGTATGCAGTTCATACAGCAGCTAATGGCTATGAAGGCATACAAAAAGTGAAAGATCTCAAACCTGTCTTGATTTTGATGGACATGAAAATGCCAGGCATGGACGGAATTGAAACACTACGGGAGCTTAAACGATTAAATCAAGCAAATAAAGTGATTATGATGACTGCATATGGTGAGTTAGAATTGGTTAATATCGCCAAGGAATTAGGAGCCTATGCATATATTACCAAACCTTTTGATATTATTGACTTATGTTCTATGATTGCTACTTTGATTTCTGGAAATAATAAAGAATGTGAATTGAAAATTGGATAGTAGCATGCACCCAAAGAATTTTCTTTGGGTGTTTTTCTTAGGAAAATAACAGACTATACTGTAGTATAAAAAGAAATTCGCTAGAAAAACATGGTTTTTAGTATTCTTTGCGTTAGAGGGTTTTTTGAATAGAGGCAGGATTTTTTTATTGTTTGGCGAAATGAATAATCGAAAGGGGGATGTATATGATTATCAACACGGTCGCAACACTGGCTTTATATTGTCCGCGTTGTGGGAAATTGCACATGCATGATATTTCAAGGTTCGACCTAAAGAATACGGCTGGCAGAAAGCTGTTTTGCAGTTGTGGTCAAATACAAGCCTCTATTACAAGTGTTGGCGAACGTCAGTGTTTATTGGATATTCCCTGCGTCTTGTGCCAGAGAAATCATGTAATTTGCCTTGAGCATAATCGTTTTTGGCATGCAACCATGGATAAAATATATTGTGTGCAGGAGAATTTTGAATTGGGATTCATTGGAAACCGGCAGGTCATTTCTGAAACCATTGACAAATATAAAATAGAATTTGAAAAAATGTCATTGGGCATGGATATCGATGAATATGATGATTATATTCAAAATCCTCAGGTAATGTTTGAAACATTAAATAAAATACACGACATTGCAGAAAAGGGAAAAGTGTATTGCCGCTGCGGCAGTAATGCAATTGGTGCTGAAGTATTGCCGGAAGGTATTGAGTTAGAATGTGGGCAATGTGGCGGCTATCTTATAATTCCAGCGCAAAGTGAAAAAGATTTAGCGTATGTTGAAGGATTAGAATCCATTGAAATTATTCCTCCGCGTCGTTCACATCGGAAACATTAATAATTGGCATCATATCACCAATCATTTACGCGTTGAAGCAGATATTTGGTTCCAATCAGCAATTCGTAAGACTTGGCATAAGCCGGGTCTTCTTTATTGCTTATTCATAGAACAATAGATTATTATAAGAAAAGGAGATGCTACAAAATGGATCGTGAACTTGCATTGGAATTTGTTCGTGTTACAGAAGCGGCTGCTATTGCTTCAGGACGCTGGATGGGAAAAGGTGAAAAGAATTTAGCAGATCAGGCAGCTGTTGATGCAATGAGAACTGCTTTTGATAGTGTTAATATCAATGGTAAGGTTGTTATCGGTGAAGGCGAGATGGATGAAGCTCCTATGCTCTACATTGGGGAAGCAGTAGGCGGCGGCGGTCTGGATGTAGACATTGCAGTGGATCCTCTTGAAGGGACGAATCTTATCGCAAAAGGCTTGCCTGGTGCCATTGCTGTTTTGGCAATTGCCTCCCGCGGTGGCTTACTGCATGCGCCGGACATGTACATGGACAAAATTGTTGTTGGTCCAAAGGCGGCAGGTAAAGTCAATATTAATGCCTCGGTTACGGAAAATCTTAAGGCCGTAGCCACTGCTCTGGAACGTAAGGTAGAAGATTTAACTGTAGTCATTTTAGATCGGGATCGTCATGAAGGCATTATTACCGAAGCGCGTAACGCTGGCGCACGAATCAAGCTGATTACAGATGGTGATGTATCTCCTGCTATTAATGTATGCATTGAAGGTACAGGCGTTCATATGATGATTGGTATAGGCGGTGCACCAGAAGGTGTAATTGCAGCAGCGGCAGTCAAGTGTCTTGGCGGTGATATGCAAGGTATCTTGCGTCCGGAAAATGAACAAGAGATTGCTCGGGCTAAATCAATGGGTATCACCGATATTCATAAAGTATTAACTATTGATGATTTGGTGAAAGGCGACGATGCATTCTTTGCTGCAACAGCCATTACCCAAGGTGATTTGTTGAATGGCGTACGTTATTTTGGCGGCGGCGCTCGTACTCACTCTATTGTAATGCGCTATAAAACAGGTACGGTACGTTTTGTAGATGCGATCCACAAATTTGAGCGTAAATCAATGGCGATTAAACGCACATAATGTAAGGCTCTAGCGGGAAGGCAAGTTTCCTAATTTCATAGCAAAATAGACTTGTCCTAGGGCAAGTCTATTTTGCGTAATAGGTAAATAATGCATAAATACTTTCATTGCTGTTTATGATATATTATGTGAAGAGAATATACGAAGATACAATACTACTAGGTTTTTATAAAAAGCGGAGGCGATGCAGTGAATTTAATTTGGCTAAAACAACAACCTAAATTATTATATACACTGGCTGCCCTATTTGGAATTGGAGCATTGCTTTTTGGAGTAATGCATATTCCCAAAGGGGTACCGGAAGAAAAAGTAGAAGTGACTCAAAATCTAAGTTCTGAATCTGTACCTGAGCCTGCTCAAACCGTTCCGAAGAAGACGATGCACACCGTAAAAGAAGGCGAGACATTAAGTACGATTGCCGAACAATACGGGATTGACGTTGATACGTTAGAAGGCGCAAATCCAGATCTGAATGTTGATATTCATCCAGGAGACCAATTGGTAATTTTGCCTCAAAAGGGTGCATTGCATACTGCTGGTACAGGGGATACGTTGTGGTGGATCGCTAATGCCTACCATGTTGAGGTCGCTGCGATATTGCAGGCAAATGGCAAGGTGAATGAAGACTTATCCATTGGTGAGAGTTTGTTTATCCCAGGTGGAAAAAAACCGAAGGAAACAGAACGATTATTGGCGCGAGCTGAAACCACAGTGTCTCGTAGCAGCGGCAATCGCTTCAGCTGGCCGACGGAGGGAGAGCTGACCTCTGGTTTTGGACATCGCTGGGGAAGAAACCACGATGGAATTGACCTGGCTAATGATATCGGTACTCCCGTGCGAGCAGCTCGTTCCGGGCGGGTAAGCTACTCTGGCTGGTCTAGTGGGTATGGTCGTGTTGTCATGATTGAGCATGAGCAGGGTTATACCACTGTTTACGGTCATTTAAATGAATCTTTCGTATCACAAGGACAATATGTTAAAGTTGGACAACGTATAGCAGCTATGGGGAATACAGGATATTCTACGGGACCTCACCTGCACTTTGAAGTGCGAAAAAATGGCACACCGATCAATCCATATAGTGTGCTGCCATAATAGAGTCCAATATCTGCTAAAGGTTAAATATTGGATTGCAAATAGCTAGGGGCATAAAACGCTCTTAGCTATTTTATTATTCTTGATCATGGCAAACAGAGCAAATAGAACGATTTTACCGCAGAGAAGCAGAGGACGCTGAGGGAGATTTTTAACCCTATCTATCTTTTTTCTGTGTTCTCTGCGTCTCTGTGGTTCAATTATTTTTCCCCCACGCATTTTTTATGCCCTTTTTAGGATGGCTTTTCTTGATAATGACAAATTAAATGAAAGAGTACGTTTGGAAGAGATAAATGGAGAAAAATGCTTTTAAAATTCACAAAAGCATTAATTTAACGCTTTTAAATTTTACCGAACTAAAGTATAATGTAAAACATAGGTTAATTATATGGAGTGGGGGATTTATACATGAAGAAAATAGTTGCGTTGGTATTATTACTTATGATGGCAGGTATGGTTTTAACAGGATGCGGCAGCGCTGATACCAAGGGGACAGCAAAGAAGAAAATTGTAATAGGCTTGGATGATAGTTTTCCTCCTATGGGATTTCGAGATGAGAAAAATAATATCGTTGGTTTTGATATAGATATGGCTAAAGAAGCAGCTAAGAAACTTGACATGGAAGTGGAATTTAAGCCAATTGACTGGAGCAGTAAAGAAGCAGAATTAAGCGCTAAACGGATTGACGCCTTGTGGAATGGTATGAATATCACTGAAGAGCGGAAAAAAAATGTATTATTTAGTGATCCTTATATGGAAAGTAAACAATTGATTTTTGTACTTGCAGGTTCTCCTATTAAAAGTGCAGCTGATTTAAGCGGGAAAGTGGTAGGCGTACAGCAAGCCAGTATTGGTGAAGAAGAAGTTGTAAAAGATGTGCAATTGAAAAACTCTTTAAAAGATTTCAAAGTATATCCAGATTTTATTGCTGCATTTATGGATCTTAATACAGGTAGAGTTGATGCAGTTGTTACAGATGAAATACTTGGCAGATACTATATGGCCAAGGAAAAAGATAAATATGTAGCCATTGAAAAACCTATTGGTGAAGTCGGTACATATGGTATCGGATTTAGAAAAGAAGATACAGACCTTCGGGATAAAATGCAGAAAGCATTAAATGAAATGAAAAAAGATGGAACTTCTGCTAAGATATCACAGAAATGGTTTGGCTCAGACATCGTTAAGTAACAATAAAAAGGCTAATGGTTGATGCCATTAGCCTTTTATATTTAACATCTATAATTTTTATAGAGGGAACATTGAACACAGAGGGTGTTTCTATTCTCTCTATCTTTTCTCTGCGCCTCTGCGGTTCCTTTTTTTATGTTTTAAAGATCCTTAGGATTTTTCTTACGCCAATCACCCAGGGAGATATGATATAATAAAAGCTGTATTTTTAAAAGTCAAGAAAGAGGAGAAAATGAATGGAAAAAATAATAACCATGATGGGGCCTATGCTGGATGGAGTCAATGTGACACTACAGATGTTCTTTATTACCTTAGTGCTTTCATTGCCATTAGGCTTGCTTTTGTCATTGGCGCGTATATCGAAATACAAACCGATTAGCATTTTAGTAGAGACATACATATGGTTGATGCGGGGTACACCCCTTATGCTCCAGCTCTTATTTGTATATTATGCATTACCTTTAGTGCCTTATATCGGTATTAAATTACCGGATTTTTCAGCAGCTATTCTGGCATTCGTACTCAATTATGCAGCTTATTTTGCAGAAATTTTTCGTGGGGGAATACAATCGATTGAACGGGGACAATATGAAGCAAGTAAAGTACTAGGTATGACATATGTGCAGACGATGAGGCGAATCATACTTCCCCAGGTCTTAAAACGGGTAGTACCGCCAATTAGTAATGAGACCATTACACTTGTGAAAGACACATCCCTCATCTATGTTCTTGCCATGAATGATTTGCTTAGAACCGCCAGAACCATCGTACAGCGAGAGTTTGATATGACTCCTTTTGTCATTGCAGCTGTATTTTATTTGGCAATGACCCTGGTATTAACATGGATATTTAATAAATTGGAAGAGCGCTATGCAGCATACGATGAGTAGGAGTGAGTTTTTATGAATATGTTACGTTTAAAAAATATCCACAAAAAATTTAATCATCTTGAAGTGCTAAAAGGCATTAGCCTTGAAGTCGCACAAGGAGAAGTTGTGGCTATTATTGGACCTTCCGGATCTGGTAAAAGTACTCTTCTTAGGTGTTTAAACCGATTAGAAATTATTGACCAGGGAACAATTGAAATTGAAGGTGAAATTCTTGCCACCGAAGATACGGAGGGAAAATGTCAGTATGTTTCAGAGCAAAAGGCTCGGGAAATTTGCTTTAAAATGGGTATGGTATTTCAGCAGTTTAATTTATTTCCTCACATGACAGTGATCGATAATATTATTGAGGCACCGATGCTGGTGAAAGGAATCAAAAAAGAGCTTATTATTCCCGAGGCGGAAGAATTGCTTAAAAAGGTAGGACTATTTGAAAAAAAGAATAGCTATCCATCAAGATTGTCAGGCGGTCAAAAACAGCGGGTTGCGATTGCAAGAGCCTTAGCGATGAAGCCTGATATCATGCTGTTCGATGAACCCACATCTGCCCTTGATCCAGAGTTGACCGGAGAGGTATTAAAAGCCATGCGTCAGCTTGCATTAGAACATATGACAATGATAGTTGTAACCCATGAAATGGCCTTTGCCCGAGAAGTAGCTCAACGTGTTATCTTTATGGATAATGGCGAAATTGTGGAAGAAGGCACACCGGAACAAATCTTTAACAATCCAGAGCAGCCGCGCACACAAGCCTTTTTAAAGAGTATGTTATAACAATATTTAACCTATTTCCAGACTTTCATCTTTGACATTGGAGCCATTCGTACATAGTTGTAAAAGCAGTATGCTGCCAATAACCAAAAGACCGCCTAAACTCTGAAGGAGTGTAAGGGCTTCTCCTAGTATTAACACTGAGAGTAAGACTGTCAGGACTGGTTCAGCAGTGCTGATGATCGAAGCATTAGCTGCTCCGATTTTTGTAATGCCAGCAAAAAATCCCAAAATACCTAAAACAGTCCCGAAAACAGCTGTTCCTGCTAATGCCAGCCAGCCGTGGAGGGGAAGAGTTGCCAGCATAAGCTGACCTGTAATAATGCTGTAAGCGGCAAAGGCAAAGCCTGCAGCGGAAGATACATAGGTGGTGGCAACTAATGCATGAACATCTTTTAGTACTCGATTACCAATGAGAATGTAACAAGAATAGACAATGGCACTGCTTAAGCCCAGCAGGATGCCTATTTGGCTAAAACCAGTAAATGAGACACCTAAAATGAAAAAAAGACCTAGTAAGCAAATCGCGAGGGAGGCACCTTTTTGCCAGCTGAATTCTTCATCGCCAATTAGGAAAGAAAGAACGCTCACGATTATAGGATAGGTAAAGAGCAGCATTTCAGATAAGGAAGCAGGCAGGTATTGCAAGGAAGCTGCAAATGCTAAAGACATGGTGCCGTAGCCCAATGCTCCCATAAGACAGAGTTTGATTGCAGTTTTGATTGAAATACGAGGTGAAATCTTTAAAAAATGTAATAACGGCCATAGGCATAAGGATGCCAGAACAAAACGCAGGGTGAGTATAGTAAGGGTATTAGCACCTGCGCCATATGCGAGTTTAATAAAAATTGCCAAAGTGCTAAAGCCCGCAGCCGATGATAAGACTAATAAAGCACCTAAATGTTGTTGACTCAGTGGAATCATCTCCTTGTTCTGTAGTATATTCCTGCCTATAAAAGTAATTTCCTGCGAGTTTATATAAGACTTGATATAGAAATTTTTATTTTGTTACATCCTATTCCGCCTTGTTCAAAAATTGAGTATTTATAATTTATTATTAAAGACAATTGCTGAACCTGATGATCTTATAAAATGGTAATACTTATAGTTGGTAGATTGATTGATTGTATGATATAATCCCAAGTTTGACACTTGTAAAGGCAAAAAAAGCTTAGAGACCTTGAATTTAAAGGGCTCGAAGCTTTTCTTTTTATCCCCGTTTTTTGAGTAATGTTTCCCTATTTTTTGTTGACTTAAAAATTTTTTTCATTTCTTGAGATGGAATAATTTGAGAGTCTGTTTGCAAGTGGAATGTTTCATGAAGTACATCAGTGAAATCGTTGCTGACATAAGTAGGTATGTAACCTTCATTTTTGAGTTTATAAAAGTTCATATCCTGCAAGCCTTGTATAATTTGCCGACAGGTGAATTTATCATCCAGCATCTTTTCTAAAAACCGATAAATGGTGAGCGCTAAAAAACATGTCGTGAAATGGGCTCTTTATGGATGCTGACGGTATCCCTTTAGCTTTTAATATCTCTAAAGGCAACACAAACGAACAAATCACCTTGACCCCTCTAGAGCAGAAACTA
>Ga0366773_1098_pt1 | contig 9867 bp, 6 predicted proteins | sample BONcelHN113001D8_FD_207071 | JGI IMG/M metagenome (GOLD analysis project Ga0366773, IMG submission 207071) | Enriched cells from coal bed in the Powder River Basin, Montana, United States - BONCAT cells N11 rep2 HSBNCT.N11.300.1.D8 ...
CCTGACCAAGCAAACAACGAGCTATTTCAGCGATATGCGTGAAGGTTTCACTTATATCCGAAATCACGGGTATGTTAAGAGTTTTTTTCTGTTTTGTGCATTCTTCTTTTTTTTAGCCGCCCCTGTGGCATTCTTAACGCCGCTGCAGGTTACGCGAAGCTTTGGTAATGATGTCTGGCGTTTAACGGCAATCGAAATTACCTTTTCGATGGGTATGATGCTGGGTGGCGTCATCATGTCTACCTGGGGCGGGTTTAAAAACAAAATTCACACGATGACACTATCAAGCCTTATTATTGGCGCGTGTACCTTCGCTCTGGGCATTATTCCTAATTTTTGGATCTATCTGGTTTTCATGGGGTTGGTTGGAGTTGCAATGCCAATGTTTAATACACCATCTACCGTTTTATTACAGGAGAAGGTCGAGACTGATTTTATGGGCAGAGTATTTGGTGTTTTAGTGATGATATCAAGTACAATGATGCCATTGGGGATGCTGGTGTTTGGACCGTTATCGGATATCATCCAAATAGAATGGCTCCTTATCGGGACGGGAGTGCTGCTGTTTTTTCAGGGCTTCTTCCTGCTAGGCAACAAAGTGCTGATTGAGGCTGGAAAGGCATAGGTGGTTGATGTTTGCCCAGACTTATGTTTAGGCATTTTTTAATTAAAGGGGTGTTCACACTGCGGCATGATTAGTGCCTTTAGCTGTTAGGTTATCGTACGAACGTGACCCATAACAGGAAAGGTCTTTCCGCATAGCACCTCGAATTAGCCATAGATAAAGTTGACAAAGATAAAAATTAATACAAAACTTTCGGGAGTAGGGGCTGGTGAAGAAATGAAAAAGATCGCTCTTCTTGCGCCAGAAGAAAACAAGCTTGCTGAAATCAAAAAAATGTTAGCTGACTATGAGCAGGAAATAAGATTTGAAATTGCCTCCATACATAATGGACTTCAGGTCGTTGGGTCTTTAATTGAACAAGGTGTGGAAATTATACTGGCGCGCGGTGAAGCGGCAGCTACTATTGAGAGAACATATCCTGAAATGGTTGTAGTCAATGTACCAATAACCGGCTTCGATTTAGTGACAACACTGGAAAATGCCCGTCAATACGGTGAAAATATAGCGGTGATAGCATTCCCGTCTTCAATGGTACAAATTGAGCGCTTAGAAACCGCCCTGGGAGTTCACATTAAGAGATACAACTTACTGTCAAAAGACACAGAGCATGTTAATGAGAGAATTGATACAGCCTTGCAGGCTGGTGCGGATGTTATTATAGGTGGATTTATAACGACTGACACGGCGAAGAAAAGAAACTTGCCATGCGTTCAGATTATCCCCGGCAATCAGGCATATGTTGAAGCCTTCTTTAATGCGAAATCGCTGCTAGTATCAATTGAACAAGAAAAAAGAAAAGCAGGATTTATTAAGACGGTGCTTAATCATGCCTATGAAGGCATTTTATCTATTGATGAGAATTGCAATATTACTACGGCTAATCCTACGGCGCAAAGGATTTTGCGGTTTACGGAGAGCAATGGGAAAAAGGCAAACGATGTCTGGCAGGACTTAGGTCTGGATATCACGGTAAAGACAGGTAAGGAAGAATTAAACAAAATATATACGGTAAATAGTAATCTGGTTCTATGTAATAAAGTACCAATTAAAGATGGAAGAAAGATTATCGGTGCTGTTGCAACCTTTCAGGATATTACCAAGATACAAACGGCGGAGGCTCGTATCCGCAAGGAAGTATACTCAAAGGGGCATGTCGCCAACTTTCGTTTTGATGATATTTACGGTTCAAGTAAGCCTATACAGTCTACGATAGCAATGGCCAAAAGCTTTTCCGTAACAGAAGCGAATGTGCTGATTACCGGTGAGACAGGTTCCGGTAAGGAAGTGTTTGCCCAGAGTATTCATAATCATAGCAAGCGTAACCATGGACCATTTGTAGCAGTAAATTGTGCTTCCATACCGTCGCAGCTACTGGAAAGCGAGTTATTTGGTTATGTCAGCGGCGCCTTTACGGGAGCTAGCAAAGAAGGAAAACTAGGCCTTTTTGAAGTTGCGCACACAGGTACCATCTTCTTAGATGAAATCGGCGAACTGGATTATCTTAACCAGGGAAGATTGCTTAGAGTCCTGCAAGAGAGAGCCGTAGTACGGGTTGGCAGTGACCGGGTTTTACCTGTAGATGTAAGAATTATTGCGGCGACTAATAAAAACCTAAGCGAAATGGTTGTACAGAATAGGTTCAGGGAAGATCTTTTTTACCGGTTAAATGTTCTGTATTTGGCAATACCGCCTTTGCGGGAACGGAAAAAAGACATTTGTATATATGCAAAACAGTTTTTAAAGGAATTAGCCCGTGGCAGAAAGCTGGAGCTGAGCCGTGGAGCGTTGCGTATATTGGAAGAGTATCAGTGGGGCGGCAATATCCGGGAATTGAGAAATGTTGTGGAACGAATTGTTGCAATAGCTCAGCAGGCGGTTGTCAGCGCAGCTTTTGTAAAAAAAATGCTTGGCGTAGAAACTAAAATTCCCTACGATTATACCAGCGGAGAGGCAAGGGAGATCATGGCTGCCCTGCATAGCTGCCAGGGCAGGATAGGGGATGCGGCAAAGACGCTGAAAATCAGCCGGTCTACGCTTTGGCGAAAAATGAATAACCTGGGGCTTAATACAAAATGATCAACCGCTCGTCTTTGTGACGAGCGGTTTTTGCGCAAATATGGAAAGTGCGATAAGGAAATTAGTTTTTTTGTCGCACTTTTCTGCAACCATTTAGGTCATATGTGAAACACATAAGAAAAATAAATGAAACAAAAGTATAAAAAATGAAACGAAATATTGGTTTAGGCAATACATTCGCACCTTTTGGGACAAAACACTAAATTGATAATTCTAAATAGTACATAATATCCGCCTTTTTTGCCGTACGGGAAGTTTGGCATACAACTTGCAATATTGTAAATATATCGTGGACGATGCCTTTTCGTATAAATTGGAGGTTCAGGTTCAATATGGGATTAACTGTTGCAGAGAAGTTGATAGCAGCCTCGCTTGTTGATGGAGAAATGAAAAAGGGGCAGCGGATTGGTATCCATATGTCGCAGACATTAACCCACGACCTCACCGGAGTTATGACATATCTTGAATTTGAGGCGATGGGCCTAAAGAGCATAAAAACAGATCTTTCGGTTAGCTATATTGATCATAACATACTGCAAGCTGATTATAAGAACCCGGATGATCACCGCTATTTAATGGACATTGCCAAGAAATTTGGGATTGTTTGCACCAAGCCGGCCAGCGGCATCTGTCATCAGCTTCACTTAGAGAGGTTTGCCAAACCTGGTAAAAGCCTCCTGGGCAGTGACTCTCATACGGTAAACGCCGGCGGAGTAGGGATGCTTGGCATTGGCGCAGGCGGGTTAGACGTAGCCATGGCTATGGCAGGTGAACCGTTTTATATTAAAATGCCTGAGATTATTAAAGTAGAACTGACAGGGGCACTGCCGCCGTTCGTATCCGCTAAGAATGTTATTTTAGAGGTTTTGCGCAGGATATCAGTTAAGGGCGCGATCAACGCTGTTTTAGAATATGCGGGCCCTGGCATTAAGAGTTTAAATGTTACCGAACGCGCAACTATCTGCAACATGGGGGCGGAAGCGGGGGCAACAACCTCGGTTTTTCCCAGTGATGAGATGACACGATATTGGCTTTGTGCGCAAGGCCGGGAGAATGATTGGATGTCCCTCGCGGCGGACGAGGATGCCGTCTACGACAAAGTAATTAAACTTGATTTGGCAGAATTAGAACCCCTGATCGCTCTTCCGCATCAGCCTGATCATGTGGTTACAGTCCGCGAGGTTGCAGGTATGACGATTGATCAAGTCATGGTTGGCGGATGTACGAACTCTTCGCTGCAGGATGTGTCCTCGTTTGCGCACATCCTTGACGGAAAAGCCGTTCACAGCAATGCAGACACAGCTCTTTATTGCGGCAGCCGGCAAGTAATGCTGGAAAGTATGCGGCGTGGAGTTTTAGATAAGTTGATTTGTTCAGGCGTCCGCATCATGGAAATGTTCTGCGGCGCTTGTAACGGCATGGGCTTTGCGCCCCCGACCAACGGTGTATCGCTGCGAACCGGGCCAAGAAACTTTATTGGCCGCAGTGGGACTGAATCCGCGAACGTTTATCTTGTTAGCCCCGAAGTAGCCGCAGCGTCTGCTATGACTGGTAAGATCACAGACCCTCGTTACTTAGGTATCTCGCCATATAGCTATAAGATGCCGGTAAGCTTTGCAGTCGATGAAAGCATGTTTCTGTTTCCCCCGGCACAAGCGGATCACACACCTGTCAGAAGAGGCCCTAATATCAAACCCTTGCCGGAAATTGAACCGGTGCCTGATCGGCTCGCAGGCGAAGTGCTTATCAAGGTTGGCGATGATATAACCACCGATCACATTGTTCCTGCCGGCGCACACTTCATGCCTATCCGCTGCAACATTCCAGAAATATCAAAACACGTATTCAAGGTAGTGGATGAAACGTTTCCTGATAGAGCTAAACAGGCAGGGAGCGGGTTTATTGTCGCCGGGCATAACTACGGACAAGGGTCTAGCCGGGAGCAGGCCGCTTTGGCGCCAAGATATCTGGGAGTCAGGGCCGTAATTGCCAAGAGTTTTGCGCGTATTCACCTGGCGAATCTAGTCAACTTCGGGATTCTACCGCTCGTTTTTGTTAATGAATTTGATAGTGAATTGCTCAAGCAGGGAGATTCTCTACAACTGGATACAGCTGCGCTTAGCAGTGTTTTAAAGTATAAGCTGATGAATGAAACAACAGGTTTTGAGGTGCTGGTTAAAAGTCCCCTGTCTCAATCAGAACTGGATTACGTTAAGGCGGGAGGGCGACTTAACTGGATTAAAATGAGGAACAGGTAACTTGCTAAAGCCAGTGGAAATATTCTGCCTTAAAATTATGACATCAAAATTTCTGATTGCCTTTAATAGAAAATTCGAATTAAGCACAGACCCATTAGCGGCGTTTTAAAAGAGGTATTCTTCTGAATAATGTAAAAATAAACAAGAGACAATTTTGTCTTCTATAGCGGTGTCTAGGTTGGCGTCTATCAAATTTTTTGTGGATATTTAAATCTTTGAAAGGAGGCTGAATCTTTTTTAAATCTTAGCAAATTGTTGTATTGATGTTTTTTATTAAGAGGGAGTGTGGAATGATGATTTCGAGAAAAGCAAAACTATTATTAATTTTTATGGCCATTACACTGGTAGTTAGTTTGGCTGGCTGCGGTAACAAGGCGGCAGCGCCTGAAGGAAACAAAGCCTGGGCTCCGCAGAAGCAGGTAACATTTGTAGCGGTTGCAGGCGCAGGCGGCGGACTTGATATGGTGGCCAGAACCATGGCTAAAATCTTTGACCAAAAGAAGATTGTCACTCAGCCAATGATGGTTGAGAACAAACCGGGCGGCGGCCAAGTAACAGGTACGGTTGCCTTTGCTAATCAAAGCGTTAAAGACGATCATAAACTGCTGATAGCCTCAACACCTTTTATCCTGAACTATATTAAGAAAGACGGCAACAGCCCCATTGGTCCGGATCAAATCTATCCATTAGCCATGGTGCAGGGAGATTATGGTGTTATTGCAGTAAGAGCGGAATCCAAATACCAAACCTTAAAAGAATTGATGGATGCAGTAAAATCCAATCCGGCTAACGTAACCTTCATCGGCGGCGGCGGTCCCGGCACATGGGATTATCTGAATGTAGTGCAAGTTGCCAAAAAAGCCGGTGTTGACATTAAAGCCATGAAATACAATCCGTACGACGGCGGCGGCGAAGCCTTAACAGCGCTGCTGGGTGGTCATGGTGACGCGATGACGTCTGACGTATCCTCCATTAAGCAGTACCTCCAGGCTGGCAAGGTGCGAGTACTGGGTGTAGGCTCCAAAGAAAAAATGGCTAGTGACGAGATCATGAAAGCTGTACCTACCTATAAAGAACAGGGCTTCGATGTCGTTACCATTAACTGGCGCGGCGTTTTCTTAGGCAAAGACGTACCTGAAGCTGCCAAGAAATACTGGGGTGAAAAAGTAGCAGAACTCGTTAAAACTCCAGAATGGAAAGACGACCTGAAAAAACAAGGCGTCATCGAAATGTATGCCGATGCCAAAGGTTTCTATGATCTTATCAAAGCAGAGCAAAAGATATACACCGAAATTTACAAAGAATTAGGTATGGCTGCGGCTGACAAATAATACTGCTAAATTAAAAATTGTGGAGAAGAGTTGCATTAACTCTTCTCCACAGTTTTAGAAAGGAAAGTGGTAAATACTGTGAATAATACCTTTGATCGCTATGCTAGTGTAGTTTTCCTGGCTTTAGGAATTGCAGTTTATACGTATATCCAAAGCATAGAAGTATCGACGGCGGGAAGCGCTATCGGACCCAAAGAACTTCCGGCTTTGCTGGCAGTCGTTCTCGTTATTTTAAGCCTGGTCAACCTATACCAGGCAATTAAAGCCAATAAACCGGCTAAAGCAGAAAAGCTGGAGCATAAGAGATTCGTAATTGTATTGATTTCGTTGCTGCTCTATGCGCTGTTGCTGGAGCCGCTGGGCTATGTCATCTCCACCTTTTTGTTTCTGTTCGCTGGCTTTCAGAACATGGAAAAAGGCGGCTACTTGAAATCCGCACTCATTGCTGCCGCTTTCTCCGGTGGCGTCTATTATCTCTATGTAGAAATTGCGCAAGGCGTATTACCGCCACTGCCGTTTTAAGGAGGGGATCGAATGGAATCATTACAATTTCTTTTACATGGTCTCAGCATAGCGCTGCAGCCGCTTAACCTTCTATTTGCCTTTTTCGGCTGCCTGGTAGGAACGTTGGTAGGTGTACTGCCAGGTATCGGTCCCATCAGCGGCGTGGCCCTTCTGATACCGGTAGCAGCAATGGCTACCAGTTCCTTGCCGATGGAACAAGCGGCCACAGCCTCGATCATCTTACTGTGCGGCGTTTATTACGGCGCCATGTACGGCGGGTCGACCACCGCCATCTTAATCAACACGCCAGGAGAAAACTCTTCGGTATGCACGACTTTGGACGGCTATCAAATGGCCAAACAAGGTAGGGCCGGGGTTGCCTTGGCGATTTGCGCCATTGGTTCCTTTGTTGCCGGTATCATTGCCTGTATCGGACTTGTATTTATGGCCGTTCCTCTTTCCGAGTTTGCTTTAAAATTTAGTCCGGCCGGTCAATTCTCCCTGATGATCTTAGGGCTTTGCGCCTTAAGCAGTCTGGCCGGCAAATCGCAGGTTAAAGCCTTTATGATGACCACGCTGGGTTTAATCCTGTCGATGGTGGGCGTTGATCCCATATCGGGAGTAGCGCGCATGACATTTAACTATGCCGAACTGTATAGCGGTATCGAGTTTCTGACACTGGCGGTAGGCATGTTTGCCCTTGGCGAAGTCTTTAAGACAATTCTCACCAATGACTATGCCGACGGTGAGCCTATTAAAGTCGGCAGCATCCTGCCAAGCAAACAAGACTTAAAGGACAGCGCCATGCCCATTCTGCGCGGCTCGCTGCTCGGCTTCTTCCAGGGACTGATACCCGGCTGTGGAGCGACGCTGTCTTCATTTATGGTCTACACGGTTGAGAAGAAACTAAGCCCCAATAAAGCAAACTTCGGCAAGGGAGCTATTGAAGGTGTAGCAGCGCCGGAAGCCGGCAATAACGGAGCCTCCGGGGGAGCCATGATTCCCTTATTAACCTTAGGGATTCCGGGCACGGGCACCACAGCTGTTTTAATGGGCGCCCTCATCATGTTTAATATCACACCCGGCCCCCTATTATTTCAAGACCATCCGGAAGTGGCCTGGGGATTAATCGCCAGTATGCTGGTAGGTAATGTAATGCTGCTAGTGTTAAATCTGCCTTTGGTTAAAGTCTTTGCCAAAGTCATTGAAACGCCGCCCAAATATCTGATACCGGGTATAATTGCCATCTCCGTATTCGGTGTTTATGCGGTACAAAGCAGTATATTTAACCTGTTTTTGATGATTGGCAGCGGTGTTGCCGCTTACTACCTGTCCAAAAATGATTACCCGATCGCCCCGATTGTTCTATCCCTTATATTAGGACCCATGATTGAGAATAACCTGCGCAGAGCTATGAATCTGTATAACGGTGATTACACCATGTTTGTTAAGGATCCGATCTCATTAGTATTTCTGGTCATCGCCTTCTTATGGGTAGCCGTACCGCAAATCCTGAAATTAAGGGGCAAAAAGGTACTTGTAGAAGAAGGTTAAGCCTAGACAAGAGGGACTGAGTGACATATGGTACAACTAACGAAATCGGGAGTCTTCTTACTAAAGGGGCAAATCCCCGTAGAAGATACCGGGACAGTAAGCATTGCCGGGATTAATAGCAGATTAGCAGAAGCTGGACTACCAGATCTGCAGTTGGAAAATATCAATAAAGAAGCAGCTAAGCAGGGTACAATCGCCTATCAAATATTTACCAGCCATAACACATCTGACGACACCTGCAATTTAAAGCTGCGGTTTGATGCTTTAGCCTCCCACGACATTACGTACGTAGGCATAGTACAGACCGCTTGTGCCAGCGGGTTGAAAGAGTTCCCGGTACCCTATGTACTGACCAATTGCCACAATTCCTTGTGTGCAGTTGGCGGTACTATCAACGAAGACGATCATCTATTCGGCTTGTCGGCTGCTAAAAAGTTCGGCGGTATTTTCGTCCCGACCCATCAGGCCGTCATTCATCAGTATATGCGTGAGATGATGGCAGGCTGCGGTAAAATGATCCTCGGTTCTGACAGTCACACCCGCTACGGCGCTTTGGGTACCATGGCGATTGGAGAGGGCGGCGGTGAACTGGTTAAACAACTGGTAAAGCGCACCTATGACGTCGCCTATCCCGAGGTAATCGCAGTTTACCTTGAAGGTAAGCCTATACCCGGAGTGGGACCGCAGGACGTAGCCTTAGCTATTATCGGTGCTGTATTTAACTCCGGTTATGTCAAAAACAAGGTGATGGAGTTCGTTGGACCTGGCATTGCCAACCTGTCTGTCGATTTTAGAAATGGCATTGATGTAATGACTACAGAAACTACGTGTTTGTCTTCTATATGGCAAACCGATGAGCAGGTGGCTGAATATTACCGTATTCATGGCCGCCCGGAGGCCTATAGCAGGCTGGAACCAGAGGAAGTCAGCTATTATGATGGAATGGTCAGGGTCGATCTTGGCCGTATTCGTCCGATGATCGCCATGCCATTCCATCCAAGCAACATTTGGACGATTGAAGAACTAAACCAAAACGGCGCCGACATTTTGCGCCAGGTAGAAATTGAAGGACAAAAACAGCTGGAGAATCCCAATCTCCCGTTCAAGCTGACAGATAAACTGATTAATGGGCGTCTCCAGGTGGATCAGGGTGTTGTGGCCGGCTGTGCGGGAGGCACCTTTGAGAACATAGTGGCGATGGCGCAAATATTAGGTCAAACAGCTATTGGTGATGATGCCTTCGCGCTGAGTGTGTATCCTTCGAGTCAGCCTGTCAATTTAGAACTGATTCATAATCGAACGATCGAAAGCTTAATCCTGGCCGGCGCTACCATTCGAACCGCCTTCTGCGGCCCTTGCTTTGGCGCCGGTGATGTACCGGTACACAACGGTTTTAGTATCCGTCACACGACGCGTAACTTCCCTAACCGGGAAGGCTCTAAACCGGATAACGGACAGATAGCATCGGTTGCGCTGATGGATGCCCGCTCGATTGCGGCTACGGCACTGAACGGCGGCA
>Ga0366773_1109_pt1 | contig 9551 bp, 6 predicted proteins | sample BONcelHN113001D8_FD_207071 | JGI IMG/M metagenome (GOLD analysis project Ga0366773, IMG submission 207071) | Enriched cells from coal bed in the Powder River Basin, Montana, United States - BONCAT cells N11 rep2 HSBNCT.N11.300.1.D8 ...
TTTTCACTGGCGATGACCACCAATCTTTCTATGAAATACTTTAATTCCCGAACATTCCCTGGCCAGGAATATCCGGATAGATAGTCATATCCAGAATCAGAAATATCCAACTGTTTAAAATGTCGTCTTTTATAATATTCCAAGAAATGATGTGCAAGATATTGTATATCATTTTTTCTGTTGCGTAATGCAGGCAGCGTCATGGTTAGTACTTTAAGCCGATAAAAAAGATCTTGCCGAAATTGTCCTTCTTTAATAAGTTCCATTAAATTTTTATTAGTAGCTGCAATAATCCTCATATCAACGGGTATGTATTTGTCATCCCCGAGACGCATGACCTGCTTTTCCTGCAGCACACGAAGCAGGCGGCTTTGCGCGTATTTATCCATTTCTGATATTTCATCTAAAAAGATAGTGCCTGTATGGGCCATTTCAAATAAACCTGGTTTCCCTTTTTTGGTTGCGCCCGTAAATGCTCCTTCTACATAACCGAATAATTCGCTTTCAAGTAAGTTTTGCGGCAAGGCAGCACAGTTGACGGCAACAAATGGTCCATGTCTTCGTTGGCTTTCGTTGTGTATGCTTTGGGCAAATAACTCTTTTCCTGTGCCGGATTCCCCTGAAATTAATACAGTGGCGTCAATTAAAGACATTTCTTGTGCAATTCGCTTACTTTCAATCATCTGAGGTGAGACTCCTAATAGATCGGTGAAGTGATATCTGGCAATAAATTTTCTGGTGATTAACTCGTTGCGGATTCTAGCCTCCATTTCCTGAATACGGGTGACATCCTGGAACGCGATGATTGCACCAATGATCAATTGATCGACGATGATAGGCGCGATGTTAAAGCTAATCCATATGGTACCAAGTTGAACGACTTGGCCGATGGATTGCTGTCCTTCCAGTAAACAGGTATCAAAATTGATAAAAGTGAGTATGGAGTCTATTTTTTTCCCCAGTATATCTTTGGCAGAGAGATTTAATAATCGTTCTGCCGTCGGGTTGAATACTTTGATGACTTTGTCCTTATTAATGCTGATAATGCCTTCTAATGAATAATCTACTAAGGCTTTAAATTCTTGGGCTTTTTCTTTTTCGATTTTTCGGCCCAGCATAATTTTCTGGGCTTCAAGGAGTGCCGTTCGGATAGAAAAATCTCCGGAGCGTATGAGGTGGGTCATTAATCCTTTCTTGGCAGCCAGAAGAATGGTTTTTATACCGCCTACTACGATGTCAGCATCTGTTACTGCTACTTCTGCTATTTTGGAAGGGAGATCCTCAACCGTTTTAAGAGGATAAATGGTCAACTCAATGTCGAGAATGGTTGATAGTATTTCAATATCGTGGACCATATTGCTGAATGCCAATATGGCAACCTTGGGGTGAGGCAGTCCTGTTAACTTTTTGGACTCATGAAAAACTTGAGCCAGGTCTTGGCCCGTAATGGGAATTTCAACAACGGGGATATTCACTCGAGACTCAATAATTAACCGGGCGGTGCCGCCGCGGCAGACAATCACATCAATATCTTCATTCTGTAGTTTTTTAGCAATTCTAATACCTCTATTTAGTCTTGCTAAATAGAGATCAAATTTGTGATGTAAGCCCAGTTCCTGAATGATTTTCTTGCCTTGCAGAAATAATTGTTTATCGGGGGCAATAAAGGCGATTTTGGACAATGCTCTCAGTCCTTTATATTAAATGTCTTCTTTATTATACATGCATCAAAAAGGAAAACGCAACAACGATTGTAGCAATTAATGCTACGATTGGTGTATACAATAATGCGATTGTGGTGGATGGATTATTATAAAAGTCAGATAATTCTACGTTTTATAGTTGGCACGGTTATTGCAATAATAAAAAGCAATAGCGGAAATATTGCTAAAATAAGAAATAATCAGAATGATGGCAATACCGCAAAATAAAGGAGGGAAATTTGTTAATGAATGATAAACAAGTGATTCAAAAAAAGACTAATATCCGATATTTTATACTTGCCATGTTATTTATTGTTACCACATTTAATTATGTTGACCGTGCAACCCTTTCCATTGCTGCATCTGCCATGAGAAAGGAACTGGGGTTTGATGCTGTGACCATGGGAATGGCTTTTTCGGCTTTTGGCTGGTCTTATACTGCCATGCAAATCCCAGGTGGCTGGGTTCTGGATAAGTATGGTGCTCGTGTTGTTTATGGTTCGGGATTATTCCTTTGGTCTTTATTCACGGTTTTACAAGGGACTGTTGGTTTCTTTGCAGGCAGTGCTTTTGCTATGCTTTTTGGACTGAGATTTTTAATGGGGATTGCAGAAGCACCAGCTTTCCCGGCAAATGCCAGAATTACGGCAATGTGGTTCCCAACTCACGAGCGTGGGTTTGCATCAGCAATTTTTAATTCTGCTCAATATTTTGCCTTAGCCGTTTTTACGCCCTTGATGGCTTGGACATTGCATGCATTTGGTTGGCACTATATTTTCTATTGGACTGGCGCCGCGGGGATTGTTATTTCGATCTTCTGGTTTAAAGTGATTCGTGATCCTAAAAACCATTCCGGTGTAAATCAGGCAGAAATGGATTATATTGAAGCTGGAGGTGGGTTGGCAAGTCTTGGTGATAAGAAGACTCCCATCAAATGGAATTATGTTCGGGCTTTGGTACAGAATAGACAAATGATCGGTGTATATCTTGGACAATTTTGTTTGAATACTATCACCTGGTTTTTTCTTACCTGGTTTCCAACGTACCTTGTTGAAGCAAAAGGCATGTCGATGCTAAAGGTAGGCATTGTTGCCTCGATTCCTGCTATCGCAGGATTTGCAGGGGGTGTGCTTGGTGGCTATTGGTCAGATTGGCTTTTACGCCGAGGCAAGAGCTTAACAGTAGCTCGTAAAACACCAATTATTATTGGTCTGGTCTTCTCTAGTAGTATTATATTAGCCAATTATGTAGACTCAACAGTACTGGTTGTTGCAGTAATGTCTCTGGCCTTTTTCTCTAAAGGTGTTGGTGCTTTAGGATGGTGTGTTGTTGGTGATACATCGCCAAAAGAAATGATGGGAGTCAGCGGTGGAATTTTTAATATGGTAGGAAATCTGGCAAGTATTGTGACTCCGTTGGCAATCGGCTATATTTTGAAGGTAACGCAATCTTTTAATGGTGCTTTAGTGTTTGTTGGCATTATGGGTTTATTAGGAGCAATGTCGTATCTATTTATTGTTGGCGATATTCATAGAGTGGAATTAAAAATTGATAAAGACGAATTGTAAAAAATAACTCTAAAATATAGAAATCAAATAGAAAGTAAAGGAGAAAGAATACATGTCTTTGACTGAAGATCGAAAAGAAGTACCTCTTTATATAAAAATAAATCCAATTGATAATGTTGCGATTGTGGTCAATTCCGGGGGATTGCCTGAAGGGACAGTATTTGCCTGTGGTCTCGAACTCAAGGAACATATTCCCCAAGGGCATAAAGTAGCTTTGGCTGATATAGAGCAAGATGGGGAAATTCTTCGCTATGGTGAAGTTATTGGGTACGCAGTTCATTCAATAATCAAAGGCAGTTGGATTGATGAATCCTTAGTGCGCATGCCAACACCACCGGATTTAGATGAATTATCAATTGGCAATAAAGTGCCACAACCATTGCCGCCTCTTGAAGGGTACACCTTTGAAGGATTCCGTAATGCAAACGGCACTGCTGCAACAAAAAACATTCTTGGTATTAGTACAAGCGTTCAATGCGTTGCAGGTGTCTTAGATTATGCGGTAAAACGGATTAAAGAAGAAATTCTTCCTCAATATCCTAATGTAGAGGATGTAGTAGCATTGAATCATAATTACGGCTGTGGTGTGGCGATTGATGCTCCGGAAGCGATTGTTCCCATTCGCACTCTGCAGAATCTTGCAACCCATCCCAACTTTGGTGGAGAAATAATGGTAGTTGGCTTAGGTTGTGAGAAACTTGCTCCTGAAAAGCTGATACCAGATGGTGATGCTGCTACAATTGTTGTATTGCAGGAACAGCGTGGATTTCATCAAATGGTTGAGAAGATTACGAAAGAGGCAGAAGAACAATTAAAAAGATTAAATTCCCGAAAGCGAGTTACCTGTCCCATTTCCGATCTGGTAGTTGGGATGCAGTGTGGCGGAAGTGATGCTTTCTCTGGTGTGACGGCGAATCCAGCGGTGGGATATGCCGCAGATTTGCTGGTGCGTGCTGGAGCGACGGTTCTATTCTCGGAAGTTACAGAAGTGAGAGATGGGATTCACTTATTAACACCCCGCGCCGTGAATGAAGAGGTCGGTCGTAAACTCATTCAGGAAATGAAATGGTATGATCATTACTTGGATCTTGGCGAAGTAGATCGAAGTGCTAACACAACGCCGGGTAATAAAAGAGGCGGCCTGGCTAACATTGTGGAAAAAGCTCTCGGTTCGATTGCTAAATCAGGCAGCAGTGCCATTGTAGGGGTACTGTCTCCGGGGGAGAAAGCAAAGGAAAAAGGGCTGATTTACGCGGCAACACCAGCAAGTGATTTTGTATGTGGTACTCTGCAGTTGGCTTCTGGAATTCACGTACAAGTATTCACCACCGGACGGGGGACACCTTATGGATTGGCCATGGCACCGGTCATTAAAGTGGGGACTCGAAATGCGCTGGCGCAGCAGTGGCATGATCTCATTGATGTGAATGCGGGACAAATTGCAACGGGTGAAGCAACTATTGAAGAAGTTGGCTGGGAAATATTTCGCATGATTATCGAAGTTGCCAGTGGCCGTAAAGAAACGTGGGCTGAGCACTGGGGATTACACAATGCATTATGTCTGTTTAATCCTGCACCGGTCACCTGATTCTAATTAGGTTATTAAATGGCGAATATTTAATACAACAAAGGTGGGAAAACAATGAAAGTAACTGAAAATAAAGCAGGATTTACGCCGAGAGGAATCATCCCGGCAGTGATAACACCTCTTACGGCAGAAGAAAAATTTAATGAAAAAGCTATGCGCAAGTTGGTTAATTATCTGATTGGTGGTGGTGTCCATGGACTCTTTATAACTGGGACAACCGGAGAATTTTACGGTCTAACTCCTGAAGAAAAACGGGAAGTCATTCAGGTTACCATGGATGAAGTAAAAGGCAGAGTTCCCGTTTATGCAGGAACGAATGGGATCACCACTCGGGAGAGTATCATGCTGACTCAATTAGCGGAAGAATGCAAAGTCGATGCCGTGTCGGTTTTAACACCGATGTTTGTTACTCCTAACCAGGAGCAGCTCTATAAACACTATAAAGACATTGCGGCAAGTACATCTCTTCCTGTGATACTCTACAACAATCCACCTAAAACAGGTGTGAATCTTGCACCTGCAACGGTAGCAAAGCTGGCTGAAATACCAAATATCGTGAGCATCAAGGATTCCAGTGGTGATTTGACCTTGACAGCAGAATATATCCGTTTGACCCAAGACAGAGAGGATTTCTCTGTACTTATGGGACGGGATACGTTGATCTATGGGGCACTTTTATATGGTGCTACCGGTTCCATAGCATCTTGTGCCAATGTGGCACCAAGACTGTGCGCTGACATTTATGAAAAATATATGGCTGGTGATTTAGCGGGAGCTTTAAAAGCGCAGTTTGCTCTGGCACCTCTTCGGATTGCCTTTTCCATTGGTACCTTCCCGGCGGTGATTAAAGAATCGCTTATTTTATTAGGTATTGAGGCAGGGCCGTGCATGGACCCCGCAGGTCCTATGACACATGAAGAACGAGCACAGCTTAGTAAGGTATTAATTGAGATGGGATTGTTGAAGTAATTCATAATCTTTTAAGGACAGATGAGTCTAAGAGCAGATTACGTTAATTTAAAAATAAAGGAGCAAAAGAAAATGAAGATTGGATTTATTGGACTTGGAATTATGGGAAAACCTATGAGCAAAAATTTACTGAAAGCTGGTTATGAACTGATTGTTGTGGATCGAAATCAAGCTGCGGTGGATGAAGTCGTAGCAGCAGGAGCCAAGAGCTCTGCCACTGCAAAAGCAGCAGCAGAGCAGGCAGATATTATCATCACCATGCTGCCAAACTCACCTCATGTAAAAGAAGTTGTTTTAGGTGAAAATGGTATACTTAAGGGAGCTAAGAAGGGGGCTACCTTCATTGATATGAGCTCCATTGCTCCTTTGGTAAGTCGTGAATTGGCAGCAAAACTTGCTGAGAAGGGAGTAGAAATGTTAGATGCTCCCGTAAGCGGCGGCGAACCTAAAGCGATTGAGGGTACCATGTCTGTGATGGTTGGCGGCAAGCAAGAAGTATTTGACGCATGCTATCCTGTAATGAAGGCCATGGCTGGATCTGTTGTACGGACCGGTGAAGTGGGTGCAGGAAACGTGACAAAACTTGCTAACCAGGTCATTGTTGCCCTAAATATTGCAGCAGTTTCAGAGGCATTGGTATTAGCCAGCAAAGCAGGGGTAGAACCGGATTTAGTATACCAGGCAATCCGCGGCGGTTTAGCTGGAAGTACGGTTCTAGATGCTAAGGCACCTCTTATGATGGACCGTAAATTTGATCCGGGATTTCGTATCAACCTTCATATTAAAGATTTAGCAAATGTATTGGAAACATCCCATGATATGGGTGTTCCGCTGCCTCTGACTGCAGCGGTTATGGAAATGATGCAGGCTCTTAAAGTAGATGGCATGGGGGATGGAGATCATGGCAGTTTAGTACGATACTACGAAAAGATGGCTAAAATTGAAGTGAAACGCTAACCAATGAAATGTGGCAGCCTCAATATAGGATTTAGGCTGCCCTTTTGAATAGTAGCGGAATTTATGAGTCGTAAAGGAAATACTACAAAAAATAAAAAAACAACGAACCGCGAAGATCACGAAGGAATACAAAGGACACGAAGGAGATATTATGGCTACTTCGCGTTCTTCATAGCTTTTGTTACTTCGCGGTTCAAAATGTTTTGTTTTTAGAACGTATAAGGTTTTCTTATTTCAGCATAGATAGATAGTAAATAGGAGAATAAACTATGGAAATTAAAAAAGGTGGAGTTGTATCAAAACTATTAGCGGATGTAGCGATTCCTAAAATGTTTCGTGCAAAACAAATATTCCCAAGGCCAATTATCATGCCAGAAGAAATACCGGGTATTATTTTTGCAGAATTATCGAAAGAAAAAATTAAAAGTTTAATCAAACCGGGAATGAATATAGCAATTACTGCAGGCAGCAGGGGTATTGCAAATGTAGATGTAATTACGAAGGGAATTGTAGATTTTGTAAAATCAAAAAATGCAAATCCTTTCATTGTTCCAGCTATGGGAAGTCACGGTGGAGCAACAGCAGAGGGACAGATTGAAATTTTAGCAGGATATAATATTACAGAAGAAACAATGGGATGTCCCATAAAATCCTGCATGGACACAGTTATACTGGGATATTCTGAATTAGGAAAGCCTGTGTATTTAGATAAAATAGCTTATGAATCAGACGGGATTATTGTTTCTTGCCGATTAAAACTTCATAATGCGTTTCGAGGTAAATACGAAAGCGGCCCTTGTAAAATGATGGTAGTTGGCTTAGGGAAGCAAGAAGGTGCGGAGAGTGTTCATAGTGATGGTATGGGAAAAATTGCAGAGAATTTACCTGCCAACGCGAAAGTCATTCTTGACAAAGCCCCTATTTTGTTAGCGATTTCTTGCATGGAAAATGCATATGATGAAACCTGTAAAATAGAAGCCATTCACAAAGATGATATTATGGCTAGAGAGCCAGAATTATTAAAATGGGCCCATACGAATATGCCGCAGCTTATTGTGGGAGAGGCAGATGTGCTCATTGTAGACGAGATTGGCAAAAATTATAGTGGCACTGGGGTAGATCCGAATATTACAGGAACATTTTCTACGGATTATGCAACAGGCGGCTTACAGGTTCAAAGAACTTGTATGTTAGATATCACAGACTGTTCTCATGGAAATGGATTAGGCACTGGTTTATCGAGTGCAATTACAAAGCGATTATTTGATAAGTTAGATCCTGAAAAAATGTATCCTAATTGCTTAACAAGTACTGTATTAAAGTCAGCAGGGATTCCGATCGTTGTAGCAACGGATAAAGAAGCCATTCAATTATGTATACGGACTTTAAATAATGTAGACAAGGAAAGGGCAAGGATTATTCGTATAGAAAATAGTCTTCATATTGGTCATATTATGCTATCTGAAGCTTATTATGAGGATGTTATTCATGGGAAATACGCAGGTCTAGAAGCTGAGGATGAGCCAAAATATATAGAATTTGACGAGGACGGAAATCTGATGACTTCTATCTTTCTGGACTAATAAAAATAAAGGAGGCGATCGGATTTAGAAATTCTTACAGAAATTGAATTGGCTAAGCGCTGTGAGATACCAACAACGTTAAAACAAATTGCAAATTTATCCAAGGAAGATCTGGAAAAGGCTGCCGAAGCTTCGGCTAAAGCTACCGCGATGGCTTGTATGGCTTTCCCGGTTTCTGCACAAATGGTCATAGATGCTATGGCACGAGTGGATCGCTTGGCTATTCAATCCTAGAGACCTTGTTTCAATAAGACCTTAAGACTCTTTACCCGTTCCTTTTCATAAAGAGGGACGGGTTTCATCTGCCTTTTTTACCCAATAAAAAATGGATTAGTTAGTGGCTTCATGAAAAGCAGGATTATTTCATATAATAATGAATTATAGTCAAGTATTGAATGAATTTCTTAATATACGAAATATGGAGTGAGGTACAATGACTGTCAACAAAGGATTATTAAATAATAGTATTACGAAGGCGATCACCATATTAAACTGCTTTTCTTATGAAAAACCTAGATTGCGTTTAAAAGATATTAGCGATATAACGGGAATCAATCAGCCGACTGCCTATCGTTTGCTAAATACACTAAAAGAGTTTAATTTCATAGAACAGCATGAAGGAAATTACTTATTAGGTAGGGGATTTCTAAAGTATGAGGGCATCGTTCTTAATTCTATGGAAATAAGACGTATTTGTCTTCCTTATCTTGAGGAGTTATCAAATAATCTAAAGCTAAATGTGAACCTTGCAGTACTTGATGGGAATGAAGTAATCTATGTTGCCAGAGCGGAAACTCCTTACTGTATGTACGGTTATTTTCATATTGGAATGCGGCGGCCCATTTATTGTACTGCTTTAGGGAAAGTTCTAGTTTGTAAATCTCCTGAAATTATCAGAGAGGTTTTTAAACGGGAAGTGAATCGATATACGTTGCATACCATCACTGATGAGGAGATTTTTGTCAAAGAAATTGAGAAAGTACGTTTGCAGGGATATGCAGTAGATTTAGAGGAGTGGAACAATGGAATTAACTGTATTGCGGCTCCCTTGTATGATGCTGCGGGGCAAGTCATTGCAGGTATTAGTATTTCAGGGCCGACAAGTGTGCAGCCGTTAGAGAAACTAATGGAGTATGTACCCATTTTGATTGAATATTCGAATCGGCTCTCTGCTAGGATGGGA
>Ga0366773_1117_pt1 | contig 8445 bp, 5 predicted proteins | sample BONcelHN113001D8_FD_207071 | JGI IMG/M metagenome (GOLD analysis project Ga0366773, IMG submission 207071) | Enriched cells from coal bed in the Powder River Basin, Montana, United States - BONCAT cells N11 rep2 HSBNCT.N11.300.1.D8 ...
AATGGTTTGATATTGGCAAACTGAATGATCAAAGAGGCCGGATTCTCGAACTGGGGAGAGCCTGTATTGATACACAATATAGAAACACCAGTGTTTTCAAATTGCTATTTTCAGGATTAGGCGCATATTTGAAGTTGTACCCCCATGATTATTTAATTGGGCTCACGACGCTGCCCGCCAACGCTAAAAACGATATTGCCGTGATATCAAATTATTTGGTCGAAAATAACGCAGTCAACATTGCTTTTGGAGTAAAACCCAAAAAGCAACTTAACATTAATTGTATTGATCCTGGTGAATTTACGGTGGCTGAGGTTAATCAGCGGGAAATTATAAAGAAGATGTCGACACTCATGCTGGCATATTATAAGTATGGCGCCGAATTTATTAGCGAGCCGTCTATGGATGTGGATTTCAACCCGCCGGTATTTGATTTTTTCACAATATTTGATGCGCATAAATTCCCCTCTTGGGTATAACCAAAGCGCAAGGCGGCCTAAAGGGGCAGCTTGTGAATAGTGAGGAGCAATGATGAATTTTTTTATTCCTAAAGTCGTTGCCCGGATGAGCTTCAAAATACTGGGACTACTTCAGGTCGCAGCGGCGTATGGTATTGTGTATTGGATGTTCAGAGGCAGCGCAGGGGTAAAGGTAGACCGCAGCGGTATAAAAGACTTAAAACCGCCATTTATTGTACTGGGCAATCATACATCCTACTTCGATCCGGCTTTGGTACAATTCGCGATAGCGCATTATCCCTGCTATTTTCTCACAACAAACTTTTATTTTCGCCACCCGGTTATTGGAAAAATATTGCGTCTACTTGGCGCTATTCCTAAAATCCAATTTTTTCCCGATATTCGTTCCACACGTGGCGCGTTTGCAGCAATCGCTCGGGGTAATGTTGTGGGCATATTCCCGGAAGGACGTCGCTCGATCGACGGAAGCTGCTGTGAAATACCCAATTCAATCGCCCGCTTTATCAAAAAGGCGAAAGTCCCTGTTGTTTCCGTCAAAACAAACGGGGGTTATTTCGTTTGGCCCCGTTGGTCTAATTTCCAGCGTTCAGGTCGCGTGGAAACGGTAGTGGACCAGCTCCTTACAGCAACTGAAATTTGCGATATGGATGCCAGTCAAATCCATTCCATTGTTTGTCAAGCACTAGCCTACAATGATTACGACTGGAATCGTAACGCCAAGTCTCTTTATTACCATCGGAATGGAGCCGAACGGCTTCATATTATTTTGCACCAATGTCCGCGGTGCTTGAAAGAGCGAAAAATGAGAAGCAAGAAAACCAGGCTATATTGCAGCGAGTGCGGCAATATAGCGCTTCTTGACGATTATGGTTTTTTACAGCCCCTTGACGACGAGTGTATCGTGTTTGATGATCCTGTAAAATGGACTGCCTGGCAGCGTGAAAATATGCTTGCCCTAGTGCGCGACGAAAACTTTCAACTCCAGGCTGCAGTGAAAGAGCTGCGGGTTGCGGATAAGTTTTATGGGGCATATCGAAGCTGCGGCTGCGGGCAAGTAAGCCTGCGGCAGGAGGGACTTTATTTTCACGGCAAGGTTGACGGACAAATGACAGATTTATTTTTCCCCATCGAAAGGCTGCCAACAATATCAACCGAATTTGGGTATGATTTTGAAATATGCGACGATAACTATGCCTGGTGGATTTTTCTTGAGGAAGAACAGCAAACCGTACGGATGGAGAGCGCCATATCACTGCTTTATCAGCTAAATAATCAATATACACTGCCAGACTAGTGCATATATAAAAAAACGAGGAGTGAAAATCACTCCTCGTTTTAAGTTATCTTTATTCTACTGTAACCGACTTGGCTAAATTACGGGGTTTATCAACGTCGGCACCACGGGTGACTGCAGCATAGTATGCCAGCAGCTGCAGGGGAATGACCGCTAGAACAGGCGCCAGGTATTTATCTGCTGCGGGAATGAAGATAGTATGATCAACATACTTTTCAATTTGTTTATCACCCTTGAAAGCCAGGCCGATAACGACCGCATCACGAGCCTTGACTTCTTTGATATTGCTGAGTGTTTTTTCATAAACATCATGTTGGGTAGCCAGGGCAATTACCGGCACACCTTCAATAATAAGGGCCAGAGTGCCGTGTTTGAGTTCACCGGCAGCGTAGGCTTCAGCATGGATATAGGATATTTCCTTCAGTTTGAGCGAACCTTCCAGCGCTACGGCATAGTCCAGTGAACGGCCAATGAAGAATACGTCTTCGCTAAAACCATATTTTTGGGCAAAGGTTTTAATTGCTTCTACGTCTTCCAACAGCTCGTGACACTGAGCAGGCAGGTTTTTCAGGCCTTTGATCAGTTCCGCTGCCTTAGTGTCCGCTAAAGTACCTTTCAACTGCCCCATATAAGTGGCAAGCATTAAGAGTGTCACTAATTGAGTGGTATAAGCCTTGGTAGAGGCTACGGCAATTTCAGGACCGGCCCAGGTATAAACTACCTGATCAGCTTCCCGGGAGATTGACGAGCCAACCACGTTGGTAACGGCCAGCGTACGGGCACCTAAGCGTTTGGCTTCCTTGAGGGCTGCCAGTGTATCAATGGTTTCACCGGACTGGCTTATCGTGATGCACAGGGTATCTGAATCGGTAAGCGGTAAACGGTAGCGGTATTCGGAGGCAATATCTACTTCAACAGGAATGCGGGCTAATTGTTCAAAGTAGTATTTGGCCACCATCCCGGCGTGATAGGCAGTACCGCAAGCAGTAATCACGATTTTCTTAAAGCCGCTTATATCGTCGGCAGTCCATTTTAGTTCATCAAAAATGATGGCGCTGTCGTCTTTCGCTAAGCGCCCGCTAGTAGTATCGCGAACTGCTTTGGGTTGCTCATAGATCTCTTTGATCATGAAATGTTCATAGCCGCCTTTTTCAGCAGCTTCTGCATCCCAGTTTACTTCAAATACTTTTTTGGTTACAGGCACGCCCTGACGATTGGTTACCCATACTGAGTCTTTGGTAACTACAGCAAGTTCGCCGTCGCTTAAGATATACGTTTTACGGGTACGGCTGATAATAGCGGGGATATCAGAAGCAATGAAATTCTCCCCTTCACCTAAACCAATAACCAATGGATTGTCTTGCTTGGTGCAAATGATTTTATCCGGGTCTTCCTGGCTCATAAATACCAGCGCATAGGAGCCTTCTATCTTGGACAGCACTTTTTTAACAGCCGCTTCAAAGTCACCTTCGTAGAACTCTTCCAGTAAATGAGCGACTACTTCGGTATCCGTTTCGGATGCAAAGTGATGGCCTTTGGCAATCAGTTCTTCTTTGATATGCATATAGTTTTCAATGATGCCGTTATGAACGACAACAAATTTACCGGTGCAATCCGTGTGAGGATGGGAATTAACATCAGACGGACGTCCATGAGTTGCCCAACGGGTATGGCCAATGCCAAGATGGCCAGAGACAGGATTATTTTCCGATATTTTCTGGAGATTAACGAGACGGCCTACACTCTTTTGCACCGTGATTTTGGTTCCATCATATATAGCAATTCCAGCGGAATCATAACCGCGATATTCTAATTTGGATAATCCTTCTAACAAAAACTTAGCAGCTTGATTAGAGCCGACATAACCGACGATACCACACATGTGATATTCCTCCTAAATTACAAATAAACTGTTCTTTTAGCTCTGCAACTGAATTTGTCCCGCAAGTCACCTCACGGTTTTGCCAGTTGCTCACGACCGAAGTTGGCCGAGAGGTATCCGCTGAAGTAAATCTCGATAAACCTCTCCCTCGTCTACTTGTTAATGCAAACAAGTACCAGCGCTTATTTTTTTAGTGTCTCTCAAAAATCGATGTCTATCCATTTCTCACCTCCACTCTAATATGTTTATACATATGCAAAGGAGCACAAACGTGCTCCTCTGCATTCTCATTCATTGTAATATAAACTAACGATTTGGTCAACTACACCAGTTCGCTCTTAACTACTTCGGCAATGGTGTGTACAATGCGTTTTAGCTCTGTCTGACAGGGTCCTTCAGCCATAACGCGAATCAATGGCTCTGTACCGGATGAACGGACCAGGATACGGCCGCTTTCGCCTAGTTCAGTTTCACCGGCAGTCACGGCAGCGGCAATCGCCGCATTCTCCTGCCATCCTGCCTGGGATTTAACTCGCACATTAACTAATAATTGAGGGTACTTGGTCATCAGTGCACCCAGTTCAGAAAGCTTTTTACCTGAGCATTTTACGGCAGTAATAAGTTGCAGAGCTGTAAGTACACCGTCACCGGTAGTGTTATAGTCGCCAAAGATAATATGACCCGACTGTTCCCCGCCCAGTACCAGCCTTTTATCCACCATTGTCTCCAGCACATAGCGGTCACCAACAGGAGTAACTAATACCTTGCCGCCAGCCTGTTTAATAGCTTTATGCAAACCAATATTGCTCATAACGGTAGCTACCAGGGTATTATCTTTTAGCTTACCTACTTTCATCAGGTTGAGTGCACACATAACCATGATCTGATCACCATCAATCACCTGGCCTAGCTCATCAATAGCCAGACAGCGGTCAGCATCGCCGTCATGGGCAATCCCAATGTCCGCCTGATGCTGCAATACAGCCTTCTGCAGCCCTTCCAGGTGGGTAGAACCACAATGATCATTTATATTGATTCCCGTCGGCTGATTGTTCATAACAATTACTTCAGCCCCTAATCGCTTCAGTACCAACGGCGCTACCTCATAGGCCGCACCATGGGAACAGTCAACCACCACTTTGAGACCGGTAAAGTCAACAGGCACCGTACCGGCAATAAAGTCCATATATTCCTGAATAAGATCATGCCTATGGGTTATCGTCCCAACGGAACTGCCTATTGGACGAGGCAGAGTATCGATTTCAGCTTGGACAAGTTCTTCCAGCCGGTCCTCTACTGCATCGGGTAGCTTATAGCCCGTGCCGGCAAAAAACTTAATACCATTATCGGGGTAGGGATTATGGGATGCCGAGATAACTACACCGGCCTGAGCATTGAGTTTGCGTGTCAGGTAGGCCACTGCCGGAGTAGGTACGACACCCATCAATATCGCTTGTCCACCGGCAGAACAGATACCTGCGGCGAGGGCCGCTTCCAGCATAGGTCCGGAAATTCGGGTATCTCTGCCAATAATGACTACCGGATTAGCGTGTTCTTCACCAAAGAGAAAAGTTGCTGCCCTCCCCATTTTATAAGCCAGCTCGGGTGTTAATTCCGTATTTGCTACACCGCGTACACCGTCGGTGCCAAATAGTCGTCCCATGTAATTGTCTGTCTCCCTTCATCTTAGCAGGCTGCCCGGAAAGTTCCCTGTCAGCCTGGTTTATATTCATTCATAAGTGCCACAGCCCCATTTACGCCATCCAGGGCAGCACTCATTATGCCGCCTGCATAGCCGGCACCTTCACCAATGGGATAAAAGCCTTGCGTAGTAACCGACACAAAGTTATCATTGCGTACAATGCGAACAGGGGCGGAAGTGCGGGTTTCAACGCCGGTCATACGTGCATCAGGCTGATCAAAGCCGCGTATTTTACGGCCAAATTCAGGAAGTGCCTGATTTAGCGTATTTGTCACAAATTCAGGCAGGCATTGACGCAAGTCAGCTGCAGTGACTCCCGGCCCATAAGTTGGCTCTGTGGCAAATTGAGTATTACCGCTTTTGCCGCCAAGAAAATCACCAACCCTTTGAACAGGTGCAAAATAGTTTCGCCCGCCTAACTCAAAGGCCAACCGTTCATAGCGACGTTGGAATTCAATACCGCTTAGCGGGTGCTCACCGCAATCAGTAGGATTGACATTGACCACTAAAGCACTATTGGCAATGCCGCTAGCTCTGGCATGGAGACTCATGCCATTGGTGACTACGCCCCCTTCTTCTGACGCGCCGGCCACGACCATGCCACCAGGACACATGCAAAAGGAATAGGCAGTACGACCGCTTGTTTTGTCATGATAGACCAATGCGTAGTCGGCAGCGCCCAAATTGGAGTGACCTGCCAGCAAACCATACTGCGCCCGGTCAATTAACTCCTGTGGATGTTCTATGCGTACACCAATGGCAAATGGCTTGGCTTCGATGGCCACTCCCCGGTTATAGAGCATATGGTAGGTATCACGGGCACTGTGGCCAGGACCAAATAAGGCTGTCTGGCAGGGAATTGAATGTGTTCCATTAATGACCAAACCAGTGAGTCGGCCATCGTGAACAGTAATATCCGTTACTGTTGATTCAAAGCTAACTATACCGCCAAGCTCAATGATGCGCTGACGGATATTTTTCACTACCTGCCGCAATAGATCGGTTCCCACATGGGGTTTATGCTGATATTTAATCTCCGGCGGTGCTCCGGCCTCTACCAGTACAGTGAGTACCTGCTGCATGCGGTGATCATTTACACGCGTAGTCAGTTTTCCATCGGAAAAAGTTCCCGCTCCACCTTCACCGAACTGCACATTGGAAACAGGGTCAAACTGTCCGGTCTGCCAAAATCGCCTTACATCTTGTGCCCGCCGATCTACATCGCGCCCTCTTTCCAGGAGCAGCGGCCGGTAACCATGCTGGGCTAATACAAGAGCTGCCAATAAGCCTGCCGGACCGGCACCGACCACTACCGGCGGGTGCTCCAGTCTCTTTGTGCCAAACACAACCGGCTCAGGCAGTGTCTCGACAATCCGGACCACGTCTTTGTCATTGCCAAGGCGGGCTAATGCCGCACCTTCGGCACTATTGATCTTAACGTGGAGCGAGTACACAAAGGATATATTGTTTTTACGCCGGGCATCGATAGCCCGGCGTGCAATGTATACTTCATCAATGCTTTCCACCGGCAAACCAAGCCGCCGGGCCGCCATCTTTTCAAGCGGTGTCTCATCTATAACAGGAATACGAAAATTAGTGATACGTAGCAAGGCTACTTCCCCTTTTGCTATTGTTATGTTTTATTCTTATGCCCACAAAGGCCTGGACTTCCAAGAAAAACAAGGAGGCTAAACATGAGATTGCCGCGTCGCTGCGCTCCTCGCAATGACATGAAGCTAAGTGCCCATTAGTCTTGTCCGGCTGTGCACCCCGCAGGGGAGCCATTCACCACCGACGGAAGCAAACCCATCTCCGTCCCCCGTCTCCACAGCCGCCAAGCTCAGGCCGTCGAGAAGGCTCCATCTGCTAGGCGCCGGTCCTGGCGAAACCGGAGGCGTACGGTGTTGGTACGTTGAGGATTTCGACAGGGCCGGCAAATGCGAAGTTCTTGGCACTTCAGTGCCTTAGAACTTCGGCTTACCTCTTGCGGGTACAACGCAGATGGTGTCTTATCGGCGGCCGTCTCTACTACGGCTTGGGTGCGACTAGGATATTCACCACAATTGTCTGCTGAGAAATTACCAAGCCTTCCTTGGCCTGCAATTTAATCTCCCGTTTGGTATTTTGGCTAATACTGCTCATATTGATTGGTTCTGTATAAATAAACTCTAATTTTTCAAGTTGCTCAGCAGAGCCGGTTACTTCAATTTTGGTTGGCTCGGTTGTGATACCTTGCAGAACATGTCCACCTGCTAGTTCGCCATAGATGAGTGGCCGGACATCGACCATTTTCCTAATACCTTCTTTAGAAAAAACCACCGTAATGGTCACTTTATCCGGAAATATCGTCAGCCCTTCTACTTCTTTACCGGCCCGGTTAATAGGAATAAGCGGAATAGTTGCTTTATAGTCAGCATTCTTGTTAGTGACATCGGCGAGAGCGTATACTTGCTCTACATTGTCCACTACTGTTTTAGGCCCTTCAATGGTTACCTTCTCATGGCTGGAGGTAACCTTGCCAACAGCCGCTCCAGCCGTAGCCGTACCTGTCAAACGAATGTCTACCGGTAATTCGCGGCTAATAGCTGTATCAATACGAATGGTTGCTTTGTCCGGATTTGTTTCCACTAATTCCAGGCTGGAAGGAATTTGCGTATTAATTTTTACAGTATTCCGTCCTTCGGGCAAGCCTTTGACATCAATATAAGATACAATATCTTTTGTCAAAATGCCTGCAATAATGCTTCTGGGCCCTCTCAGTTTAATTCTTACCGTATCAGGCAAATCGGATACTACCAGATTGGTCTGACCATTGCGCACTTCCACCGGTACAGTAAAACTTGACTCAATAGGCGGATTTTGTTCGTTCATAACATAGAGCCACAAGATAGTTGCCAGGATGAGTGCTAAAATTTTAGCGGCAAGATTGTTGCTGGTAATTTTGCTCATTACGATGGCCTCCAGTTAAAGAAGTCGGTAAAAGACGCTTGTTTGTTAACCAGGAAAGGCCTCAGTTTATCTTTTAGCGTTTCACTGTCCAAATAGCGAGTCATCCGTCCCCCATAAACATAAGAGATGGTTCCTGTTT